>Ga0210383_10000073_pt1 | contig 110203 bp, 88 predicted proteins | sample IncBWC14OmetaG_FD_160072 | JGI IMG/M metagenome (GOLD analysis project Ga0210383, IMG submission 160072) | Forest soil microbial communities from Barre Woods Harvard Forest LTER site, Petersham, Massachusetts, United States - Inc-BW-C-14-O ...
AAAAAATCCACCATACCACCCGGCAGTCTCCCAACCAGCGATACCAAAACCCGATCCAAAAAGCAGCCTGAAAACCCGATGAAAAACGACCAAATCTTAACTTAACAACCTGGCCCTTTGGTCCTAATATTGGGGAGTATTATAGACAACGACCTTCCCTTGACCCAAGTTATCACTCGCGAAGACTCCGCCCTGAAAAGCCCAAAGTATTTTGGTCGGGTAAGGTCTCATCAAAATGTCAATAGCAAGGTAATGGATCCGGTCTCATTTCTTTATGTAGATGATACTTACCATTTGGTCATATTTAAAATAAATATGGGAACTGATCAAACCATCCAGAAGGTATTAAGTAGTGATATTGTGAATTCTCAACGATCAGACGGGGAAACCTATTCTATGGTAGACTTTAACGGGTTTTCCCGATTTGAATGGCGCCCGGTGCCTACGATGCGGACCAGGAATATCTTTTTATCTCTTTATGGTGACTCTCTGTCAAATGGAATATTAAATGATTCCATAGCCTCCTATCATTTGTTATGTAAGAACCTCTCCATAAAATATGAGAAAAATGGGCTAGTGCAGGTCTTTTTGACGTGTGGGAAAATCACGCCGTCGGATCTTTTGTTTTTAAAAAGGGGTAAGATAGTATACTTTATGTTAATGACCACTGCTAAACAGGGTTCTTATATTGCGCTGGAAATTTTATATGATTTGATAATGGGAATATGATTTCAGGCTATAAGAATTTGGAAAAAACGAAAAGTGAGAATAACAGTGACCGCTAGTTATTAGCAATGATGGCACATATATTTATTAGAGAATTGGAGCATATAAATAAAAGCGTCGTTTTTATGCGAAAATACTTATTCCTGATTTGGCTAACGTTGCCATTAATTGCATTTGCGCAAAAGGCAAGCAGTGTTCGATTTGTGTACATAGGAGCTGAGGGCGGAGATCACGGAACGGTAGCTATTTGCGCAGGTGCTGCGATAAAGCCAGCAGACAGACCTGGAGATGACATTCTCGGGAAAGCTTATTTGACAGATTGGCCTACGTTGGATAAAATCAAATCCAGCATTGCAAAGAGTAACTTTGTGATGGATTATATCGATGAGCGTCTTGATTCCATCCAAAAATATAAAGAGGCACGCTATGATAAATATAAGATCATTGGAGTTGGAGACAGTACGCTATATATTCAAGGCGAAAACGCGGCACGCTTGTTTTTCCAACTGCTTACTGTTTTTCCGGATCAATTGAACAATGCTGGCAGGTATGCAATGTTAGAACTGCTTAGTCACACCCATAGCGGATTTATGAAGACGTTTCTTCAGGATTTTCGGCCTGCGGAAGGCCAGGCTATTGGGGCGATCCAATTCGTCTATCGCAGTGTTTACCATGAGGGGTATTCAAATTTACCTCACGGGACACTCACTATCTGCGTAGGGAGATTTGTACAACCAAATGGCGTCGCCTTTCCTGACCCCGACGACAGAAGCGTCATTTTAACCGATATAAGGACTTACAACTGGTTGAGAGAATACATGCTATCCAGCATCTATACCTATACGGTCAAGGATGGCGAAACGGCAGAGATGGCTGGAACGCCTATTTGCCCGGGTCAACCCTCGTTGGAAATAGTAGGTTCCGGAGGAATGGACCTGTTTGTATGTCGAAGCAATTGGCACGCATTTTTTGATACACTTCGATCTGAGTTGCGAATACAATCAATGGACCAACGAGTAATAGGCGCGTTCCAATCGGCGCCAGATTGGCCATTGGCCGTCGCCACCGCGAAACTCCGGGACTGTCCTAATTGTCGCACGGATACCCACCAAACTTTTCAACGTTTAACGGTCCAGGCTAGCACTTCTGACATTACCGGAGATAAAAAATTGAAAATGATGGACACAGGACGGATAAAAGTTGAGCTCGACTTTGAAAAGGCGCTTACTCAATACGACTTTGCCGAGATCATGCGATTCTCTTGGCATGGCCAGGGAAATCAGCGCGACCGTGCCTTCTTAATTGGCGTTGGAAAGCGTGTTCACGCGAATGAAATTGTCTACAATCGGGAGTTAGCCATCGCCATCTTAACCGACACGGGTACATTTAGCCTAATAAGAGAATATGCCGTACGTAGCACCTACACCTATACGGTTAAAGACGTGGAAAACTCGCTGAAAGCCGGAAAGCCTATGTGTCCGCTCGAAACGTCACTAGAGATGACAGATTCCGGTGGCATGGATCTCTTTGTTTGTCACAACGATTGGCAGGCATTCTTTGACTCTCTTCGATCGGAGTTACGAATACATTCGCTTGACTCAAGATCAGTTGATTTGCTCAAATACCGGTTATATTGAGCAATAACAAAAGATTCCCGAACCTCTAGATGTGGAAATTATACCAGCGGCTCAGATCAGAGGTCCATATCATATCCTGAAAGACAATAATCCCTAAAATCCTACATTTATAACTACCTTTTACCATGAAACATGGAATACTTTTGCTCATTATTTTTCTCTCCATTCGGCTTGCCACGGCTCAAACGGTAGACACGGAGACAGGCCTCCTTGATAAATTTATTTTATGATTATCGGAGCGCGGGATTCGCCGCTGTATGTCCAGGGTGAAAATGCTGAAGAATTGTTTATTCAGCTATCGGTCGGAGGATGGGGCGGGGTAAATAGCTCCGCCATGTCTGACCTGTTAAGACAAATCAATAACGATGTTTCAGGAAGAAAGCCCGGCCGCCCGGTTCAGGGTCAGAAAAGTATCCTGGACCCATATGGAAAGCTGCGGGGCCCCGAATCTCCGGCTACGCATCCCTAGAATTTCAACGTCTCCGGCAAATACTTCGCCACCATTTCCTCATAATAAGGCCTCAACACCCCCCAATCCGGCGGCGTCGGGTTTTTGGAATAAAGGTCATAGGGGTTGAATAAGCGAACCCATTGGAACATCTCCCGGTCATGGTCATCCATCAGGTGATCATAGGCATTCTCCCGGTGCTGCGCATAAAAGGAATGATACCGCAGCATATACAACGCCGGCTCCGGCAGATAGTCCTTCATCATGTTATAAACATATTCGTCGTGGCCCCAGGAGAGGTCGACATTCCTAAGCCCGCAGCCCGGCGAGTAGACCCCATACTGCGTGCTGTATACCGGATGGTCATGATCGGGATTGGCAGCGAAATATTCGGGATAAACGATCTTGTCGGAATACGCGCAGCCCACCGGGAACGTGTCTCCCACTACCGCCCACTGTGGCTCGTCGAACAGGCATAGCACTTTCCCCATATCGTGGAATAACCCTGCCAGCACCATCCAATCGGGATGCCCGTCGGCCCGGATCGCTTCGGATGTCTGCAGCAGGTGCTGGAACTGGTCAAGATCGGTATCGGGATCGGAATCATCCACCAGCTGGTTCAGGAATTCAAACGCTCCCCAGACCGACATCTCTTTCTTATCAAAAGCAAGGAACTCCGCTTTCTTCTGCTGAACAAATTCATAAGTCTGATATCGATGGTTCAGCCGGTAGAATTCCCGGACCGAATCTCTGCCCGGCGTTTCGTAATTCCGGTATTCTTCGGTTGTCTTACCCTTCGCGATCGTCCCGGGGTCGGGATAACGCTCCAGGAGGTCTTCTTCCCATACGTCGAGCGAAGAAAGCGGATTTTTCTCTGCGGCGGACTGATCAGACATGGTTGGATTGTTTCCTGAAAATTAACAAAAAAACCCCGCAAAACGTAAAAATAAAAAGCAGTACCAACGGCAAAACCTGGTACCGATAGACGCTCGGTGAAGCAAAAACATTGAAACAAATATTTATGCCCAGGTAGACCCCTGCAACCCGTAAACAGCCGGTGAACGGCGGACAGCGGCCACGCACTTCGCGACTCAACATAAATATCCCCGCCACAACACCAAAAGCCACCGTCATGACCAGCGAAATCCAGGGAAAAGGTGCACAGATCCTCCCCTGCAGCGTAGCCGAGCAAACCCACGGCCGGGCCTTGCGGTAACCAAACCAGTCACGGGCGATCGGGTCGATCTCCTTCTTGCCATCCAGGTAGGTGGAGAAGATGTCGAGCGATGAAAGAAAAAAGCTGCGCGCGCTGGGCACCAGATAGTACCGACAAAAGGCCAGGGGATGACGCCGTACCAGGGAATACCCGTATTGACTGAAGACCGGGCCGACCCGGTTCCAGGCCCTGTAGTAAGAGATCGGCGAATGCGTCCGGCGATAAGCATCCAGGTATTCATGGAGCGGCGAGTTCCTCTCCCACATATAGGCCGTAGTCGCACCCGGCGGATTTTTCCCCATGGTCACTTGCCTGCCAAAATACCGGCTGACATATCCGGCCAGCGAATCCGAGGCCGGAGGCAGACCCGTCGTATCCACCGGTAGCCAGGGATAAATATGCATCGCATTATTGGCCATCTGCCATCCGCTGAAGGCGGAAAAAGTCTCCGCACCCGTTTCCGCCCGGGTCTGTTCCCGCGTAACTCCGACAGCCGCAATCACGATCACCACACCCCCCGCCATCGCGACCAGCCGGACCCGCCAGCCACACGGCATCCAGCAATAACAGATGGCTGCTACCACCGGGTAAAACAACGCAACATACCGCGTATAAAAGATCAGCAGCAACAGGACCCACTGGGTGACCAGCCCTCCCCAGGTTGGTGCATCCGTCGATTGGATCAGCGACGTCAGCCAGAACAGGCTCAGCGCTATGAACAAAGCATCGCTCGACACGAAATTGCTGATATAGTAGACGAGCGGGTTTAGTACCAGGAAGGTCGTAACCACCGCCTGGACCCCCGTGCCGGGGGAACAGCGCCGGCAGACGGTCGCGAAGAGCACCCAGCACGACGACTGCACGAGGAGGAATTGGATGGTGACCAATACCGTGTCCGAATGCGACAACGCATGTATCAACCGCAGGAACAACGAATAGCCGATCGGCCGGTAACTAATTGCGTTGTGATCGGCGGCCGCCTGGATATACGTGTACGAGTCGGTAAAAAAGTCGGCATAAGGATAACAGCACTTGAACCCGATCCAGAGAAGCGCCATCGCCGGAAAAGCTATCCGCCAATATTTAGGTGTCGTCAATGAAATGAAGATAATCGTTTTAACGGATTATTGGCAAATCCGCTATACTTCCTAAAAAGACTTTCCGTTAATATTGTACTCAGTTACTACTCTCCGATGAATATCTCTTTACTCGCTCGTTGCTGAAATAATCACCTCAAAATACAGTTATGTACACCCCTTCTGCGCGGCGAGGGACCCTCTTTTTAGTGGTCATTCTCCTGCTCATCTCTATCCTGCTTGAACAAGCTATTGCCGGTCTCTGTCCCTGGCTAAGCCAGGTGGGCGGAGTACGGCCCATGATCGTCTTCCTCGATATTCCCCTCGAAGCGCCCGTAACCATCGACTGGCTCCCGGTAGGTTTTATCTTTATGATCTTCTATACGATCGTAAGCGACAAGGGCGCCTTCAGCCGGGGGTGGGCTATCCTGGGCCGTTGGTGGCTGCTGCTTATTTTTTTGTTGCTCGGCGGCGGTATCTATGCGGGAGTAAGCGCCTTTCTGCCAAAGGGGGTCCGCAATGGTATCGATTCTTTTGGAGTGCGAGCCGATCTGACCCTCCCTTATCCGTCGGGGGAGACCGTCCATTTGCAGGGCAGTATGATCATGCTCGTCTTCTTTATCCTCGGCTGGCGCCTCCTGATCAACAAGGCGGTACCGCCCGCCGTGGCTCAACCCGCCGAAGAGCCCGCTCCGGTCCAGTCAGCCAAAGCGCATACCCCCGTCCAATCAACCAAATCGCCCGCTCCTGCACGCCCTCTGTTGACCGTTCCCAAACCCGTCATTGCCACTCCGCCGCCACCGCCGATACTTGCGGAAAGCGGACAACCCGCCAAATTCCCGCTCTCCGCCGAAACCGCTATTCCCACGGGCGGCCGGATCGCGATGCGAATTCCCGAGCCCGTAGAAGTCAAAACCCCCGGTGGACGCCCGTGCGTCTATGTTTCCATGCCCGCCGGAATGACCCGAAAACGCAGCAGCTATCCCTGCGTTGTGGAAAACGGTATCCGGCCAAAAGCCAATATTTCGTAGCTTAGAAGCATGAGAAAACTATCGCTGCTTCTTTTTCTGCTTGTCATCGCCGCCGCCCCACGGGCGCAAAATACCGGTTACCAGCTCCCGCCCAAGGACATCGCCGATCTCCTGCTGGCTAAACCAACTCCGCTGATCAGCGTTGATGATAAGGGAGAATGGATGCTGCTGATGGGAAGGAATTCCTATCCGTCCGTGGAAGACCTCGCCCAGCCCGAGCTGCGGATCGCCGGCTTGCGGTTCAATCCCGATAATTTCTCCCCCAGCCGGCAAAATTTCATCAGTGACCTCTCGCTGAAGAATCTCCGCACCGGAAAGGAATACAAGGTCCAGGGGTTGCCCACTCCGCTGGCGGCCGGTAATATCAGTTGGAATCCCGGCGAAACGAAGATCGCCTTTACCAACACGACCGGTCATGCTGTCGATCTGTATGTCATCGATATCGCGACCCAACGCGCGTCCAAAGTAAATACCACCCCCCTGAACACGATCCTTGGGATAGCGGGCCAGTGGATCGATGACCGGACCCTTCTGTACCCCGGCCGGACCAGGCCCGCCTCCGCCGCGCCTGCAAGAAAACTCGTCCCCGATGGGCCCGCCATCCAGGAAAACCTCGGTAAATCGGCGCCCAGCCCCACCTTCGAAGACCTCATCAAGACCCCGTACGACGAAGCCCTCTTTGCCTTCTACGGCCAGACCCAGCTCATCCGAAATACCGGCGGCGTCGAGACCGCCGTTGGCAAGCCCGGCATTTTCGTTGCGGTAAGGCCGTCCCCAGACAAGAAATACCTTCTGTTGCGTACCGTCCATAAACCTTTCTCCTATCTCGTAACCGCCGAAGGCTTCAACGCCACCGTCAGCATCATCGATGTCACCGGGAAGCCGGTGAAGGCGGTTACCGAGCTGCCTTCTACCGAAGGCTCGCCGCGCGGGTTCGACAACGTCCAGAACGTACAGCGGGACTATAGCTGGCGAAACGACCAGCCAGCTACCCTCATCTGGTGTATGCCGCTCGATAGCGGCAAGATCAGGAAGAAACAGGAATATCACGATGCCGTATATGCGCTGCGTGAACCATTCACCGGCGAGCCTTCCCCCCTGTTCCAGACGAAGCAGCGCTTCCGTCGGATCGCCTGGGGCAATGACAGTACCGCAGTGATCTATACGGGCCTTCTCAGCCGCCAGATCGAGCAGATGCTTCGCTACAACCCCACTACCGGCGACGTCACCCTGCTGGTGGAACACAATTCAACAGACGCTTACAACGACCCCGGCACGCCGGTCCTCACCCGCAACAAGTACGGTCTGCCGGTCCTACAGACCGTCGCCGGCGGCAGCAAACTGCTGCTCAACAACCTGACCGGCAGCTCCCCGCAGGGAGACCTGCCCTTCCTGGCGGAATTCGACCTCGGATCGCATCACAGCGAGATCGTCTGGCGCTGCCAGCCCGGTCATTACGAATATATCAGCGAAGTGCTCGATGCCGACAAGCTGATCGTACTCAGCCGGAAAGAAAGCCATACCGACGTACCAAACTATTACCTCAAACAACTGGGTTCATCCGGCGAAAGCGACCGGCAGGTGACGGCCTTTGCCAACCCCTACCCGCAACTGGATGGCGTCACGCGCCAGAAGGTCAGCTACAAGCGCGCAGATGGCGTCGATCTTACCGGCGACCTCTACCTCCCCAAAGGATACGATCCGAAAAGGGACGGGCCCTTACCCGTCGTGATGTGGGCATATCCCCGGGAATTCAATTCCGCCAGCGATGCCGCCCAGGTCCGCGGCAGCAAGGATCGCTTCACCCTGATCTCCTGGGCCTCCCCGGTCTTCTGGGTGACGCAGGGATACGCCATTCTCGACAACGCCGAGATGCCCATTGTTGCCACCGACACGAGCAGGAAGCCAAACGACGATTTTGTGCACCAGCTCACCATGAATGCCGAGGCCGCTATTCATCAGCTGGCCGCGATGGGCGTCGGAGACAGCAACCGGGTGGCCGTCGGCGGTCACAGCTATGGCGCATTCATGACCGCTAACCTCCTCGCACACACGAAGCTGTTCAGGGCCGGGATCGCGCGCAGCGGCGCCTATAACCGCACCCTTACACCCTTCGGATTTCAGAATGAAGACCGCACCTTCTGGGAGGACCCCCGGCTGTATTACGATATGAGCCCCTTCATGTATGCCGATAAGATCACCACCCCGCTGCTGCTGATCCACGGTGAAATGGATGACAACTCCGGCACCTTCCCTATCCAAAGCGAGCGCCTCTACAACGCGATCAAAGGGAACGGCGGCACGGTACGCTATATCGTACTTCCATACGAAGCCCACGGCTACCGGGGCCGCGAAAACCTCCTTCATATGCTCTATGAACAAAACGCCTGGCTGGAGAAATATGTGAAGAACGGCGCGACCCCGGCCGGTAACGGAACACCAGGAAAACCATTCTAACCGCATGACACTCTATGTAGCTTCTCTCAATTCCGGTAGCAATGGCAACTGTTATTATATCGGAAATAACCGGGAATCGGTACTGATCGATGCCGGCATCCCCTGCCGGGAGACCGAGCGGAGGATGCGACGGCTGGGCTTGTCCCTGTCCACCGTGAAGGCGATCTTCATCTCCCATGAGCATGACGACCATATTCGCGGCCTGGAGGTCCTGTCCAAACGGTATCGGCTTCCCGTCTATATCAGCGACAGCACCCTGCAGCAACTCCCGCCTTCCCTCGAACCAGAGCTGGTACGTCCCCTCAACCCCCGCGAACCCGTTTCCGCCGGCGATCTGACCATCACGCCCTTTCCCAAGACACACGATGCGTCCGACCCCTGCAGTTTTGTGGTCTCCTCCCCCACCGTCCGGGTTGGGATCTTCACCGATCTGGGCGTCGTCTGCGAGCAATTGATCCACCATTTTCGCCAGTGTCATGCAGCCTTCCTGGAAGCAAACTACGATGAATGGCTGCTCGACAAGGGCCATTATCCCCATTTTCTAAAGAACCGCATTCGCGGCGGCTTCGGCCATCTGTCCAACCGCCAGGCCTTCGACCTGTTCGTCCGCCACCGCGCGGCCTTCATGAGCCATCTCTTCCTCTCCCATCTGTCGCGGGACAACAACCGGCCGGAACTGGTTCAGGCGCTGTTCGAAAAAGAGGCGCAGGGGACGCGGATCGTGGTCGCCTCCAGGGACCATGAGACGGAATTGTATGCGATCGACGGGCTGTACCACGGCCAGGCCGGCATCAGCGACCCAATCGCCGCACCCATCAGGCAGCCAGCGCCCGTCAGGCAGCCGGCAACCATCACCCGCAACCCTCCATCTATTGTTCAGGGGTCACTCTTCTGAGTCTACCTGAACAGGGTAGCGAAGAAGTCCTTCATCGCACTCCAGGAAGCCGTATCCGCCTTGGCATTGTACGCGATCGGCATCTTGAATTTCTGACCGAGCTCGGTAGCGTCGGGATTGGTAAAGGCATGTGTCGCGCCGTCATAGCCGATGAAGGTATAGGAAGCACCGATAGAATCCATTTGCTTCTTGAACGCTGCCACATCTTTGGCCGTTACGAACTGATCTGCATTGCCATGACAGACCAGGATCTTCGTTCGAAGCAGGTCCTTGCGGGCGGGTGTCCCGATCAGGCTGCCATGAAAGCTGACGACCCCCTTGAGGTCATCTCCAAGCCGCACCGTATTCAGCAGCACGCCGCCGCCGAAACAATAGCCGATCGCCCCGATATTATTGGGATCCACGACATCGAGTGTCTTTAGCCGCGCAATAGCCGAATCGATCCGAACCTTTCCCTTCTGAGGATCCTTATAGAATGGCCCCGAATAAGCCATCGCCGCCGAAGGACTATCCGCTACCCTGCCATTCCCGTACATGTCGACCACCATTCCCACGTAGCCAAGCTGTGCCAGCATCCGGGCCCGCTTCCGCGTATATTCGGTCAACCCCCACCATTCGGGGATAACCAGGACCGCCGGCCGCTTTCCTTTGATGGAGTCATTGTACGCTACATAACAGATGAGCGTATCCCCGTCCGCATGAACAGAGAGCGTTTGCTCCTTCAATACGGGTGACGCCGACGTCGAGTCCGCCACTCCTATTTTTGTATCCTGCTGCGGGGAAGAATTATTGCAGGCCATCAGGAGACCGAAAAGGGGGAAAGCCCCGAGTTTCAAGTAATGCTTGGATATCATATCAATTCTTTATAGGTTTAAAATTACAACGCAAATGCGACATAGGCATCGCCCGACTTCTTATGCAGCTTGCCACCGCCGCAGGCGATCACGACATACTCACGCCCGTCCACTTCATAAACAGCCGGAGTCGCGAAACCGGCCGCGGGAAGATCGGTTTCCCACAACAACTGACCCGTGCGTTTGTTGAACGCCCGGAATTTGGCATCACTGGTCGCGGCGATAAACAGCAACCCGCCGGCCGTCACTACCGACCCGCCGTAGTTCTCCGTTCCGCTGTGGATCCCCCGGGCCTTTAGTTCCGGATAATCGCCCAGCGTATCCCGCCAAATAATCCTGGCATGACTGAGATCGACAGCCGTCAGCGTGCCCCAGGGCGGCATCGTTGCCGGATACCCTTCTCTGGTGAGGAATTTGTTATAGCCGGTGCAGGTATAAGGAAGATGGAAATAAGGGTCAACCGTTTTCGCGCCGCTATCGACAAAAGGCCGTTTTTGCCGGTCGGCCTCATCGAGGACAAAAGCAGCCAGCGCCTGACGTTCGGCCGGACTGAGCTGCCTGAACGCCGGCATCATCCGTCGCCCGGTCCCAAGCAGCGTAAGGAACTGGTCATCGGTATATTTCTTGTTCATGCCGATGAGCGACGGATAATTCCCGCCGCCCTGACGACCCGGGCCATGACAGGTCATGCAATTGCTGCTGTACAACGCCCGCGCAGCCTGACCGACCGTCGTTGTCCCCGTTACCGGCGGTGGCGCTGCCACATCGACCATGGTAAGGATCCAGGGCATTTCGTTGGCATTGACATAGAGCAGCCCGGTCTCCGGATCATACGATGGACCGCCCCATTCCGCACCACCGTCGTATCCCGGATAGATCACCGTCCCCTCCCGGCTGGGCGGAGCATACCAACCGTTATGATAGCCCGCTAATCTTTTCTTTATATCCTGGTAAGAAGAATCCGGTACTAGCCGGTTGAGGTCGGCTTCCGTCAGCGTCTGACGCGCAATGGGCGGGAGTACCGTAGGATAGGGCTGGGTCGGCGAAAGCCGCTCGCCAATAAGTTCGCTGCTGTCGGAGACGCGACGCTCCTCAACCGGATAGATCGGCTTTCCGGTGGATCTGTCCAGCAAAAAGATATACCCCGATTTCGTGGCTTGCGCCACCGCGGGAATGGTCTGACCGTCTTTCTTTATCGTAACAAGCACCGGGGGTGTCGGACAATCCCGATCCCAAAGATCATGGTGGACCGTTTGAAAATGCCAGATGCGATTGCCGGTAGCGGCATCCAGCGCCACCACGCAATTGGCGAAAAGGTCATTGCCCAACCGCCGCCCGCCATAGAAGTCGAAGCTGGCTGACCCGATTGGCGCGTAAACGATCCCGCGTTCCTCATCGAGGGACAATCCCGACCAGGCATTGGCGCCGCCGATATGCCGGTAAGCCGCAGTATCTACCCAGGACTCGTAACCCACTTCACCCGGATGCGGGATCGTATGAAAGATCCACCGGAGCCGGCCCGTATGTACATCATAAGCCCGGATATGCCCGGGTGCGGCATCGGCTTCTTCCGCCACCCGGTCACCGATGATCAGCAGGTCTTTATAGATCACCCCCGGCGTCGTACCGGAAATATATAATTGGCTGACATCGCGGCCCAGGTCATGATGAAGATCGATCCGGCCATGATCGCCGAAAGGATCGATGGGTTTTCCCGTTAAGGCATCAAGACAATACAGAAACGATCCCGCCGAATAGAAGAGCCGCTGATCCTCCTCACTCCCCCGGTAATAAGCCACCCCCCGGCAAACGTTCATCGACCAATTTCTGACCGGCGTGATCAAAGCGGGATCCCAGGTCCATTTCAGCTGTCCGCTGGCGGCATCGAGCGCAAACAGCTTGAGCCGCGGCGAAACGCCATATAACGTATGGCCAACGATGATTGGATTGACCTGAATTTGGGAATTGCTGTCCACATCTCCACAATGATAAGCCCAGGCCTGACGCAATCCGCCGACGTTGGTGGTGTCGATCTGACCCAACGCGGAATAGTGGTTCATATTTTTGTTGCCACCATATACCGGCCAGGAACCACTGCTAACGGAAGAATGACAGGCAAATAGTGCGGCCGCGAGGAACACAAACGGCAAGCAGGGGGCTTTTTTCATCACCTCAATTTATCATTCTATTCGGATATCAACAATCTTTTTTGTCAGCCCCGGAACCGAGGGACGCCACCACCCTACTGCTGGTCTCCGCTGACACCCGCCCGCAGGATATTACCCTGGTAGGTGTAGACCAGCGGTGACGCCATCCGGATCGCATCGCCGGTCAGCGTCATCCATAAGACGGCGCCGGTCTTGATATCCAGGGCGTAGACGTTATGATCGCCCGATCCGATATAGACGGCGCTATTCCCGACGACGGGACTGGACAGAATGCGGTCACCGGTGGCAGTGCTCCAGAGCTGGGCGCCGGTCTGTGCATCGAAAGCATAGACATGGCCATCGAAACTGCCCGCATAAACCACCCCGTTAACCACTGCAGGACTCGATTGCACCCGGCCATTCGTAGGCGCTCTCCAAAGTCTGTTGCCGTTGAGGGCATCGAACGCATAGACCCCGTTATCAAAGCTGCCGACGTACACGACGCCACCCGCAACAGTCGGCGACGAAAGGATACTGTCACCCGTGGAGTTCCTCCAGATCAGCGCGCCGTTAGCTGCATTGAACGCATACATATGCCAGTCACTGCAGCCCGTAAACACAACCCCGTTGCTGACCGCAGGGCTGGAATTGATCGTATCATCGGTCGGCGCAGCCCAAACCCGCGTACCGGTCCGGGGATCCAGCGCATAGAGATTGTGGTCCTGCCCGCCGACGTAAAGCAGCCCGTTAACGACCGTCGGACTGGAGAACAACAGCTGCTTGCTTCCGTTCAGTTCCACATTCCAATCCTCATGACCATTAGCTGTATCCGCCCGGATAACATAACCGGCATAGCTTGCAAAGAAGACCGCCCCGTCGGAATAGGCCGGGCTTGTCAGCACCGCACCCTGCGCAAGGGCATTCCATTTCATGGTTCCCGCGAACGGATCTAGCGAATACATCCGCTGATCCGAGCTGCCGATATAGATCGACCCGCCCACCATGGTGGGAGTAGACTCGATATCCCCCTTGGTGTGGAAAGACCAAACCTTGGTGCCCGTCAACGCCAGGAAACAGTAGAAATTTTCATCCCCGCTGCCGATATAAACATAATGGTCGTCCATCGTGTCCGCAGTAGTGACGGGCATCGTATTCGAATACGCCGTCACCGCGCCGGCAGAGTTGACTGCCTGAAGCCGGTAGAAATATCGGGAGGTGGTGGAAAGCCCCGTAACCGCCTGCTTGATGTTCTTTACGGAAGCCGGATTATAGCCTGCGAGCAGCTGCGTGAAACCCGTATCACTGGCGACGTAAAGGTTATAACTTGCCGCAGGTCCGATCCTGCTCCAGTCGGCCACGAAATAATTCAGCCCGATGTCGGAAGCCGGCAACGCCTGGGGAGCGACGAAGGGCCCTTCACTGTTCTTCTTGCAGGAAACGGAAATCAGGACAATAACGGCGATACCCAACAACTTCATAAATAAAATTGCATGAATTAAATGCTGCTCTTTGGTGGATATAGCCGCGAGACGAAGAATTTAGCGACGGCCTGAATGTAGATGACGAAGATACGTAATACATATTACACGGAAAAAAATATCCTCCATCGTAGATTTACGATCTCATGCGGTAGTTTTACGTTCGCCTAGGTGTTTGTGCCTAATCTCTGGTAAGTTTACCGATCAAGCCGGCCAATTGCCGGGCACATCCCTGGAAGATTAGCGTTTCCTGAAGCATCTTTGCATCAGCAAGGCAATCGACGCGAATACCAAAGTTCTGAAATAAATAGCCTAAGTCAATCCAATGTCCTGTCTGGGAAACCGCAATGATCTGTAGTGAATGAATTAACCCGCCGCAAACCGGCGGGTTTTTTTTTCCGACATTTGCCCAAAACAACGCATGAAAGCAGCCGTCCTCCACCAACTGGGCCAAACCCCTCAATATGAGGATTTCCCCGATCCGGTCCCCAGGAATCCCGATGAGATCGTGCTGGCAGTCAAAGCCGCTTCCGTTAAGAACTTCGATAAGCTCCGCGCCGGCGCCGCTTACTACGCCAGCTACACACAATTGCCGGTCGTTGTTGGAATCGACGGGGTCGGCGAGCTGGAAGACGGCACCCGCGTCTATGCGGCGGGGCTGACCGGTATGATCGGCCAGAAGGCGTTGATCCGAAAAGGCCAGTATGTGCCCCTTCCCGCCGGGCTGGATGACAGCACTGCCGCGGCCCTGCCCAATGCGGGATTCGGCGCCGCTTTGGCTCTGCTCCGCCGCGCCTGCCTTAGCAAAGGGGAAACCGTCCTGATCAACGGTGCAACCGGCGTCACCGGCAGGCTCGCCGTTCAGCTGGCGCGTCACTATGGCGCTTCCATCATCATCGCCACGGGCCGAAACCCACGTTCCCTCGAACAGCTGGCCGCGCTCGGAGCCACCGAAGTCCTTTCCTTGCTGGAAGAAGACAGCCTCTTCGTCGGAAAGGTCAGGGAGATCCATCGGCGGTCACCCATCAACGTGGTGATCGACTACTTATGGGGACACCCCGCAGAGCTCATCCTCGGGGCCCTGAAAGGCTCAGGCGACTTCACCCCACGCGTCCGGTTCGTCTCGGTCGGAAGCGAGGCCGGCGGGAACATCACCCTGCCCTCCGGCGTCCTCAGAAGCTCCGACATCGAGTTGCTGGGCTCCGGCATCGGCAGCGTGCCCCAGAAGGATATGGAATACTACTACAGCAGCGTCCTCCCCGACATGTTCCGACTCGCGGCGTCCGGCAATTTGAAGCTCCCCACAGAGACGGTCCCGCTCGCGGAGATCGCCTCAGCCTGGCAAAAACCGACCGATGCGGGTAAACGGCTGGTTATAAAGACATAAGCGATACTTTCTGATTGGTGGAATATTATTCGTATATTGAAATACATGAAGGCCCTCTGTATCTGTTTATTGTACCTGCCGACTTTCCTTCCCGCGTCCGACTTGAATGATTGGACCCTGAGACGGGAAAAGGATGGCATCAACATCTACAGCCGGCCTTCAAACTGCTCCAAAGTCAATGACATCCGCGTAGACATGGACCTTACCGGTACCGTTGAACAGTTGGCTGCTATCCTTCGTGACATCGACGGTTACACCGGTTGGGTGTACTCGACCCGAACGGCCACGATGATCAAGAAGGTGAGCGAGGATGAAGTCATTTACTACGCGGAAGTCGGAACGCCCTGGCCCGCCGCCAATCGCGACTACTACGCCGATTTGAAGATTACCTTAAATCCGGCCAACCATAGCATGAATGTCGTCTCCGTCGGCATGAAGGACTATCAGCCGGAGAAAAAAGATTTTGTCCGGGTACCCATGTCCAGGGGTTCCTGGACCGTCACCACGCAGTCCGCACGCAAGATCCACCTGCAATATATCCTCCAGATCGATCCCGGCGGCTCCATCCCGGCCTGGATCCTGAACAGCTTCGTCGCCAAAGCGCCCCTCGAGACGTTCTCCAATCTCAAGAAGAAGATGGAAGACCTCAACCGTTAGGTAAAAAACACCCGTTGAATCGTCCAAAAAGCCGCGATACACCCTATCCCCGCGGATAGGGGATAAACCGCCCTTCCCCGATACCAGGGTTTTCGGCCCATCGGAACGATCAACAAAAGAAAGGTAACGGAGATAATGGCGATCTGCCCGATCTCTACCCCGCCATTGAAGGAGAGGATGGAGGTATAGAATTTATTTCTGGGTAAGCCGATCTCATTGAGCGAACTGGCAAAACCCATGCCGTGTATCAGGCCGAACATAAAAACAATCCCGACCCGCCACGGCTTTAGCCGCGTAAGCAAAATATTTTCGACCGCCACGAAAAGGATGGATAAGGAGATGATCGGCTCCACCACGGCGCTGGGCGCCAGGAGAATGCCTTTCATGCTGAGTGCAAGCGTAATGGAATGCGCCACGGTGAATGCTGTCGCCTGCCAAAGGATGGTCTTGATTTTTGTGCTCAGAAGACAAAGACTCACCACAAAAAGTATATGGTCAAAGCCATTGGGGATGATATGCCGGATACCCAGCTGAAGGTAGTACCACACTACATGCTGTGTCGGCGCGTTTTCCAGCGCGTAGTTGATGGTATGGGCAGAAACCGGGTTTGCCATACATAGAGTGGCGACGAAAAGTGGAAAGAATTTAAATGTCTTATTCATAATTCTTTTCTCCGAGTTTTTCATAGATCAACTTCGCATGGCTACGCAGCGTCGGGTTCTTACTGTTTGTTTTAAGCGCCACTCTTAAATAGGGCAGCGCCTTCGCATACTCGCCCTTACAATAATAGACCCATGCAACCGTTTCGTTGACATCGATGTTTCCCGGCCGGCGATTGTATTCAAGCAAGGCATGCTCGAGCGCCTTGTCGTAATCATTTATCTTCAGATAGGCATAAGCCAGTTCCCGATCTGCATAGTGACCGATGTTCTCATCATCCTTACCGCTCTGCGCATCTTTGCTCATCGTTTCGATCACGTCGTTCGAAAGCACATCTGCTTTTTCCTTCTGCCCGGATAGTTTATAGGCCTCCACCAGCTCTTCCTTAACCGAATAATCCGTCACAGCCGCATTCGCCTTTTCATAATAGGAAACAGCCATAGCGTAATCTTTAGATGCAAGCGCAATCCGTGCAAGCCCTGCCATCGCGTAGGCATATCCCGGCCTTTCATCCAGGGCGATCGTATAATGCATCTTGGCGCTGATCAGGTCGCCCGTGTTCTCATACAAACGTCCCAATTGGATCCTTGTCCACTCGGTCCCTTCATCGCCAGGCGCGCCGGCAGCCAGCGCCATCTTCATAGCTTCAATTGCGCCGGGATAATCGCCGTAGATCTCCCTGAGATAGGAAATACGCGAATACGACCTGAGATCGGGGCGGATGGAGACCATTCTGTCCGAATTCGCCACGGCTGAATCATAATTGCCCATTTCCACATTGCCATCCACGACCATGCCGTAAATAAACGCGTTATAAGGATTGATCTCTTTTGCTTTTTCAGCGATCGCCAAACCATCCGCAAAATGATGTTGCGACAGGTAGATAAGCGCCTTGAACGTGAGCGCGTCGAAATTTGTCGGGTCCGTCTTCAGAACGTTGTTGACATATTTCATGGCGGCCTTGTCATAATAAACATAGTTCCCTGTCACTCTTGCTTCCTGGATGAAGATGGCGACAAGGGCCAGCGACGGTTTTACATCAGAAGGGTTCTTTTTCAGCGACTGCAAAAGCGACGTGGCATAGTTGCGCGTCAGCTGCCATTCCCGGCTGTCTCCAACGGCGCCCTTCCTGTCCAGCAAATAGTAGGACGTCGATTCACTATTCTTATACTTCCAAAATATGGAGCAAAGACAAAAACCGACAAAGACCAGGAGGATGGTGTAGGTATATTTCTTTTTCATAACGCTTGTTTAAAAGGTCCCGCACTTTATGGGCGCGGGACCGATTCAATTTAATTCTTGATAAGACTGATAGATTGCCTTGCCACGCCATTCGTGATCGCCCGGACAAAATAGGTGCCCTTTGCGATCTTTCCCGGTATCCACTGTACGGAGTAGACCCCGGCTTCCTGCGTTTGATTGACAAGCACTTTGACCAAATCGCCTTTCAAATCATATACAGCGATCATAACCGCTGCCGTCGATTCAACCCGGTACCGGATGGTGTTGTTGTCGACAAATGGGTTTGGATAGGCGGTTAAAAAAACAGCGGGGGCAGATAAACCCAGTTCGGTCGATTTCGTATCGTCCGTCACCATTGCAGGCGAAGTCTGAGCGGGGGCGGGCGTAGAGGTTACGGCCAAACCACAGCAGGCGCTCAACCCGGACCAGGGGGTCTGAACATAGGGGAAGGATGTTTTGAAGGTAGTGTCGTTGTGATTCACGCCGGTGTTATAAGTGAGGACATTCACCAGATCGGGGGTCACCGGGCTTCCCGTGCCGTTGAAATCGTCATACCAAAGTCCGATGGCTGCAAGCACGACTCCGCTGACTGCCTGCAATTCGATCCGGGTGACATCGTCTTCCAGCCTTCTCCCGTTTGGAAAACCATCCATGTTAGGGATGAATTGGAGCGCCGTATTCGTGTTGTAGTTGGAGTCGGTCAGTCCGAGGACCGCGGCCTGAACCAGACCAAGCGCGCTGAAATTCGGGTCATTTCTCGGAGTGGGAGGCACCGCCATATTCAGGCGGAGCATGTCGCCGCCGGTCGGAAGAAAATTGTTGATAAAAGGCTTACCCGCCGCTAACGGATTGCCGCTTTTGCCAGTAGCCAACTGATACGGGACCAGATTGGGGACTCCCGTATTGAAGATCGGCCAAAGGTCAACGGAGCGTGGAGAATTTGGTGCTGGCAGCAGCAATTTGCCGAATACCGCGTCATCCAATGCCGTGCCGGCGACTGCCGGAGTTCCTTTCAAGCCGTACAACCCGTTTTGTTGATCCCCGAAACCAAACGCGCCCAATGAATTTCGTTGGATGCGAAGGGACGTCAATGCAGGGATTGCGGCGCCAAAAAAAGTATTATCCATATAAAGGGCCAGCTCGGGGTTGTAGAAGAAATTGCCAAACGTTTTTATATGCGCCAGGTCTTCGTAAGGGGTCAGGGAATTCCATAAATCCTTTTTACCGATGGGGGTCACCACTTCATTCGTCAATGGCATGCCCAGCCGGGAAACCTGTACCCATTCTCCGGAGAAGGATTCCATCGATTTATCGGGGCTTGTCGGCTTATTGAGCGTTTTTATTTTTTGCCGGCTCGCCGAAGCCCATACGCCGATCACATAATCAGGGTCGAGAATGTTCTTTGCCGCTGAAATCGGTTTGTGATCTTTCTGCAGCGTAGAAATATCGATTTGTAATGCAAGAACGGAAACATTTTTGCATTTCAGGCCGTCGCTGGGTGGAGTACCGGTTGTGCGCGGTGCATCACCCAGATCAAATATACCGCCCAGGTCGACAAAGAAGGGGTCATCCGCCGTGCCGCAGAATACCTGCTCTCCCGTGTTTGCCGTCGTGATCGCCTGCGTGATAAGTGTGTTATAGTCGGCAACGTTCAACCCTACCGGGGAACTGATGGAACGGGGCCCGATATTGGGCGGTGGAACGATGCCGTCGTTGACGATCTTTTCGAACCGTCGCCCGCCATCCATGCTTCTTTCCAGGTCATAGGTCGTTTTCAGGTTTTGCTTCCCCAGCCGGATGTTGAAAAAGGTCGTCGGGTCTTCATTTGTCTTGTGAAACGTGAATCGATAAACGATGTCGTCGCCGGGAGTTGCGACATTGTTGTCTACGTGAATTTCATAACGGATATTTTCACCGAATGAATAATAATTCGGCCCGCCCTGTGGTAATTGCATCGGCACATAATTGGCGATGATGGTGATCTTATCGGGATTGTCAGGGCTCCTGAATGCGTATAGGTCCGTGTTATCGGCCAGCGGGTCATTCGAGATCAGTGGCGCTTCCCGGTGGCTAGAGGCCCACGCCGGGAACGTATTGACCAGCATGGTGACCAGCAGAATGGATGCATATATCTTGCGTTTCATATTTGATTAATTTACTTGCGTCCCTCTCCATGGGGTTTGAACATAAGGGAATGATGTTTTGAACGTAGTATCGTTGTGGTCTACCCCGGTGCTGTAGGTGAGCACATTCAGCAAGTCGGGGGTCACCGGACTGCCTTTGCCATCGAAATCGTCGTACCAAAGTCCGATCGCCGCAAGCACAACGCCGCTTACCGCCTGTAATTCAATCCTTGTTACGTCGTCTTCGAGTCTTCTCCCGTTCGGGAAACCGTCCATATTCGGGATGAACTGGATGGATTTGTTCTTGTTGTAATTCGTGTCGGTTAATCCGAGGACCGCAGCCTGTACCAGGCCAAGCGCGCTGAAATTCGGGTCATTCCTTGGGGTGGGCGGCACGGCCATATTCAGTCGCAGCATATCCCCGCCGGTTGGAAGAAAATTGTTGATGAATGGCTTGCCCGCAGCCAGTGGATTGCCATTTTTCCCGGTGGCCAGCTGATAGGGTCTCAGGTTGGGGACACCCGTATTAAAGATCGGCCAAAGGTCCACCGAGCGCGGGGAATTTGGGGCCGGCAATAACAAATTACCAAATTCATTGTCATCCAGTGCCGTTCCTGCAACCGCCGAAGTACCTTTTAATCCATACAACCCGTTTTGATTATCTCCGAACCCAAATGCACCCAACGAATTTCGTTGAATGCGCAAGGGTGTGAACGAAGGGATCGCCGCCCCGAAATACGTATCATCCATATAAAGGGCCAATTCGGGGTTATAAAATGAATTCCCGAACGTTTTGATGTTCGCCAGGTCCTCATAAGGAGTCAACGTGTTCCAATAATCCTTCTTGCCGATGGGTACCACCACTTCATTGGTCAACGGCATGCCCAATCTGGAGACCTGGACCCAATCATCATCCCTGTCGGACCCAACCCCATGCTGATAATTATCATTATAGCCGCCCCTGTTATCGTCAGCGTCCTTCAGCGTATTGATCTTCCTTCTGCTTGCAGACGCCCAGATGCCGATCACATAATCCGGGTCCAGGATATTTTTGCACTTTGACGCCGGTTTATGGTCCTTTTGCAGCGTGGAAATGTCGACCTGCATACAAATACAATGGATATTGTAATGACCAAGCCCATCGCGTGACGCCCCGTTCAGCCTGGGCAGATCGCCCAGATCGAAAACGCCGCCGAGGTCTACGAAGAATGGATCGTCGGCCGGACCGCAAAACACCTTTTCTCCTGTGCTCGCAAGCGTGACGGATTGATCGATCAGCGTATTATAGTCAGGAACATTTAGTCCGACCGGGGAACCGATGGAACGTGGCCCGATATTATTCGGGGGCACTATCCCATTGGAAACAATGGTTTGGAAAGAGACGCCTCCGTCCGTGCTCTTTTCGCAGCGATACGTTGTTTTTAGATTTTGCTTGCCCAGTCGAATGTTGAAAAATGTGGTAGGGTCTTCATTTCCCTGCTTGAAGGTGAAGCGATAAATAATATCATCGAGCGCCGTTTTGATATTATTCTTAACATGGATCTCGTACCGGATGTCTTCCCCGAACGTGTAATAGTTAGGTCCGCCGAAAGGCAGCTCAGCCGGAATGTAGTTGGCGATGATCGTGATCTTGTCAGGATAATCCGGGCTCCTGAATGCGTATAGATCTGTGTTGTCGGCCAATGGATCGTTGGCAATGAGTGGCGCTTCCCGGTGGCTGGAAGACATCAGCACCACTGACAATCCCGAAATGAAGGCAACGACAATGGTGAATCGTGCCCACCGCTTTGTAATCGTGCTGGATTTCATTTAGTTGGTTTTATTGATTAAGAATGGCGGGCCGGATGAGTAGAGTTGGATTCTAAATACTTAAGTGAAGACGAGAGCGTAAAGCAGCGCTGTACCTATTAAATACGAAACATAAATGAGAATGGATTTTGCCCTTAAAAGAAGATCGCGAATTTCAATTTTGCGAACAACGGTACCCCGGGCGTGTAGCTTACCTCATCAACAGGGTGGCTTTCCGACTTCAACCGGGACACATATTCGAACTGGGATTCGTTCCATGGTATGTTGAAGAGGTTTTCCACCGCCAGGCCGAGTTCATATTCAGGCCGGGTGTAATTCACAGTAAGGTCGGTCACCAGATACCCCAGGGCGGTAAGGGTATAGGTTGAATTGGCGGCTCTGTTCTGCAAATACCTATAGCTGATGCCGCCGTTCCAGCCTGCTTTAGTCCTGAAATCCAGGCCAGCAGTGCTGGTAAAGGTCGGCGCAAGCGGAAGATGGTCATGACCGGCCGCGCTGTCGATAAACCGGGGTCGGGCGAAGTCTATATTCATGTTGGCAAAAAGCCACTCATTTAACTGGTACCGGGCGGAAAAATCGATGCCCTTCCGGGTTGTCTTACCACTTGGTTGAACAGGACCACCGGGTTGATCAAGGAGGTCTTGCCCGAAAGTGAATTCTTGTTGCAGGTATAAATACCAGAGGGCTGTATTGATGAACAATCGGGGCGCCGGCTTCCAGTTTATACCGAGATCGACGCCATAAGCGGCGGGCAGGATCTGGTAGCCCTGTCTGGCGATCACCACCCGGGCATCATTGGAGTGAAACCCTTTACCGGATTTGACATAGAGCTGGATCTGGTGGTTCAGCGTATATTGGATATTTAATTTTGGGCTGAGAGTGCCTTTCCGCGCGCCAGTCCTTGCACCGGTGAAGACCTTCGAAGCAAACGTATCCTCGGCCGGGGCCATGTTGAGATAATAAAAATGGAAATGATCCAGGCGCAGCCCTGCATTGAAAAGCCATTTCCCAGTCGAGATGGTTTCGTCGACATAGGCATTTGTATTCAACTCTTTGATCCTGCCCAATTGCACGTAGTCGAAGAACGCACCATTCTCCATATGATCCAGCTCGCCAGGATGCACGTCATCATAGCGGAAACCGTCGCCCGCGACGGAAGTAAAACTGGTACTGCCGACATTGTTCACGACGGATATCTTTGTGGTATAACCTCCCATGTCTCTCACCTCATGCTGCCGGAACTCATCACCGGTTGTCGGAAAATAATAATAGAAAGTGAAATTGCTGATCAGGCTGAATTCGTAGTGGGTATAAAAGACCTGATTTTCCCAGGTGCTGTTCGGACCGCTCCCCCGCCCCAGGTTCGTTACGAGTTTGACGCTTGCATTGGTCCGGGTGGTGAACCCGCCCTGCGCGGAATCCAGCGCGCCCCAGCGGCTCGGGATATAGCCTTCTGCGACAGCCCGGTTGGGGATCTCGCCGGAGGCCCGCCAGCGGGAATAGAGTGTACTGCCGGTAACGGTCAGCCGGGTGCCAGCGCCAATCGGGGTGTTGAATTTTCCAAAGAGATTATACCGCTGGAAATGTTCCGGCAATAAGAATGGGCCACCGTTGGAGTACAGGGCATCCCCTGCAACATACGCGCTTTGGTCCCTGTCCTTCGCCTTACCCTTCAGCAGGTTGATCAACGCGACGACGCGTCCGGTGGCAAATTGACCACCTTCCAGCTTGACGACGTTGTTTTCAAGCACGTTTTTGGTATCATAAGCCGCGTAGCCTGCCGTACACAGATCGCCTTTGGAGGTATAATAGGGTCCCTTCCCGAAGTCGTACCCCTGCACCGTCTCGGGGATGAGGAAATGCAGGTCGGCATAGCCCTGCCCATGGGCGTGCGATACCATGTTGACCGGGACACCGTCGACGGAGATATTGACATCCGTGCCATGGTCGGCGTCAAAACCCCGGAGAAAGATCTGCTCTGCTTTGCCGCCTCCCTGGTGCTGCGCAATAAATAACCCGGGAATAAGGCGAAGCAGGTCCTGCGCCGATTTCATGGGCAACATATTCAGGTCGATACTGGAGAGCGTTCCGGAGGTGGTCAGGTTATTGGTATGGCTGGTGATGACAACCGCCTTCAGGTCAAGTTGGCTCTTTTGCAATTCCAACAAGAGGTCATGCCCGATGGCGGATCTTACTGTCTTGGGCAAATAGCCCATGTACGATATGACCAGCGAGTCGGTGAGGGCGGGGCTTTTAAAAACGAATCTTCCCTCCTTATCGGTGAGCGTAGTCGCCTTTGTCCGCGGATCGCTGACCACGGCCAGTTCAAGCGGTTCTTTGGTTATTTTATCGATGACTTTACCGCTGATCTGTTGTTGGGCATGGACCGGAATAAACGATACCAGGAAGATCATCAATATCCCTGCCTGTATAATTTTTTTCAGATAACCGGTATTCATGCGAACGATTCCCAGGGGATTTGTACCTATGACAGAGATACGAGGTAACTCCCCTTTTAGATTAATCGCCAAATTATTATATTTGAGGAGCCATAATACCACCCCTAATGCTAACTAGCTGTTACCCAGCCGTCTCCCCCCTGAAATTGGCGTTGCCTTCAAAGAGATACGCCCATTTCTTCATTTCCCTGCTTTTTGGATTGACGATTTCCTTTCCTGCCAACGCTCAATTGCGCCAGGTCTATTTGGACACGCAGGCGAACAACCAGGTCATGAAGATCAGTTTCTTTTCGCCTTCAGCGGGCTATATAGGTTTCTATAATTGGGTGGGGTTTACGACGGACAGTGGCAGGACCTATTCCCGAAAATATATTACGCTGTCCAACGTGAACTTTGGCAGTTACAGCAATATCGACGTAACGGGAGGATTCGACATCCAGGGCGTCAAAGCCTTTAGTCAGGATACCATCATCGTTTTCGGCGACTATGCACTGGTGCCTTCTATTCTATATTCCACGAATGGCGGCAATACGTTCACGCTGGTCTTTTATTCACAGTTTAGCCCATACCAGCTTAGCACCGGTATCATGGATATGACATTCCCTGTGGATCATTCAACGGGCTTTGCCGTCGATGCGGATCGGATCCTCAAAACTACAAATGGCGGTGTCACCTGGACGGTCGCCGATATCGCCCAGGGAAGTTTTTTCAATTACCTCGAAGCGTTGGACAACAATAACCTGTTTGCTTTCAGCAACTCGAATTCCCCCGGCACCGTGCTCAGGACAAGCGATGGAGGATCAACCTGGCAAACCCCTGTTCTCCCCGCAGGTCAGATCAATTATATCACCTTCTACACCGCCGGCAAGCTATGGGTAAGCATGCAAAACGGGTCGGCTTCGAATATTTATTATAGCGCCGATGCCGGCGCCGACTGGACTCTTAAGAACCCCGCCGCCGTACCCTTCTCCTGCATAAAGATGAAATTCATCAATGACAGTACCGGGTATGCGCTGAAGGCCGGTTTTACGGTTTATAAGACATCCGACACCGGTAAAGTGTGGGAGCTGCTCCAGAGAGACAATAATTTTACCTATCTGGGCTACAGCCTTAACGACCTTTGCGTGGCAAGCGGTGGCACATCTCCGGCCGGAAGCCAGTTCTGGGTCGGCGGCGGCCACGGTTTTCTCGAACTGACCGCCAATGGCGGCGGCCAACCGTTGCCCCTGGCCGTCTTCACTGCCGATACAACCAACGAATCTGTCACAGACCTGGTCAACCTGACCAGCTATTCGAAGCCGGAATATCAATACCGATGGTATGTGGATGGTCAGCTGGTTGGCTCTGCTCCCGCAATTGCCTATACCCACAACATCTATACGGCATCCGACACGGTCGAGTTGATCGTCTCTAACGGCGTTACAGCAGATACCGCGGTCCAATACCTCACCTTTGTTGCGCTCCCCTATCCGGCGCCCGTCGTCAGCTCTTTCAGCCCGGCGACCGGGGGGACCGGAACGATCGTCACCATCATCGGCAATTTTTTCAAAGCCGTAACGGGGGTCAGCTTCGGCGGTGTTCCGGCCAGCTCGTATACCGTCGTTAGCACAACGCGAATCGTCGCCACCGTGGGAGCGGGGGACAATGGCTATGTGACGGTAACCTCAGCCGGCGGCACGGGAGGTCTTGGTGGATACCTTTTTTCACCACCCCCAACCATAACGTCGTTTTCACCGTTGACCGGCCCCGTTGGCACCAGGGTTACTATTTCCGGAACGCAATTCAGCCCGACCGCCGCCAATAACATCGTTTATTTCGGGTCGGTCCGGGCGACCGTATTGGCCGCAACGCCCACTCAGCTAACTGTACAGGTACCAGTAAGCGCGGACTACCAGCCGATCAGCGTTACCGTCAACCATCACCTGGCGTATTCCGGTCTGCCCTTCATCGTCACCTTCCCCGGCACCTGCGGGTTGTCGCCGTACTCGTTCGATCCGCCGGTTAATGCGACACAGCTCAACGCGGCTTACTATATGGCGAAAGGCGACATGGACGGCGATGGAAAGCCGGACCTGATCACGGTACAAACGGACCAGCTTCAGATCTTCCGGAATACCGGCGGGGCAGGCGTGATTTCCTTTGCAAATCCGGTCACCTATCCAACTGACGAATGGAGCCATGAACTTGCAATCGGCGATATCAATGGAGACGGGTTGCCGGACATAGTGATGACCAATAACGACTCGAATACCGTAAGCATTTACGCCAACACGAGTACCCCCGGCAATATCTCTTTCGCTTCGCCCGTCATCCTTCCAACAGGCGGCGGACCCACCTCCGTTGCCGTCGGCGATCTGGACGGCGACGGCAAAGCCGACCTGGTGATCACCAATTCCGGCGGCAATGTCAATACCTTCTCCATCTATCGGAATATCGGGGTCAATGGCCAGGTCGCCTTCGCACCCAGGGTGGACCAGCCGGATGGCATTCTCGTTTTTAAGGTACGCATCGGGGATATCGACGGTGACGGTAAGCCGGACCTGCTGATCGTCAATAATGGCTATGTCACCCATGGCCCCGGACCGGATACCCCCGGCTATGTGATCTACCGAAACACCAGCACCATCGGAAATATCTCTTTTGCGCCAAAGACGCCGCTGCCGCGTTATAGTAACTCGCCGCTGGACGCCGCATTGAGCGACGTGGACGGCGACGGCCGGCTGGATATCGCTATCACTTCCGATATTCGGTATGCAAGCCCGCCGTACAACCAACCGATCAGTATTTACAGGAATACCAGTACGCCCGGAAACATCTCATTTGATTCGGCAATCAACTACCCGGGTGCTTCGACCTATATGGCCAGCGTCGTTTTTGATGACCTGGACGGCGACGGGAAACCAGACCTGTTTTCAACGGGGGCTATTTATGCGGGTCTTAGCCTGCAAAAAAATACGAGTGTACCCGGGCATATTTCTTTTACGAATATCTCTACCGGGACTATGGGGGATAATTTGAACCTCGGCTCATCGCAGGCACTGACTGGAGATTTCGACGGCATCGCCAAACCGGAGCTGTTGACGATGGCTAACCTGGCCTCTCCGGTCCAGGTTTTCAGAAACCGCCTGGGTGAGCGCGGGGCCTGGGCGGGGCGGGATACCACAGTCTGTTCCGGCCGTACCCTTACGATCGGCCAACCGGTACTACCGGTAAACGTCCGCTACACCTATGCCTGGCGTTCGAATCCCGTAGGTTTCCAGTCCACGGCGGCTCAGGCGTTCATCACTCCGACTGCCGACACCACCTATATCGTGGACGTGACCGATTCCACCGGCTGTACCACGGAAGACAGCATCACGGTAAAGGTCGGCGGACCTGCCCCCACGGAAACCGCCAGTCCCAACCGATTTATCTGTTACGGCGATTCTGTGCAGATCGGCAGCAGCCCCACCGGAACCGATACCTATAGCTGGACGGGTCTCTATACTCCATTTGCCTCCACCCTCTCTAATCCTGTCGTAAGCCCGACTTCGACCAACCTCTATGTCGATGCCATCAATACCGGCAGCTGCGTAGTGAAGGATACGGTTCTCGTCACCGTTAATTATTCGCCAACCGCGAACGCCGGCCCGGATCAGAACTTCTGTGGAAACGGCTCGGTCACCATTGGCAGCACCGTGGTTGACTACAACACGACGTTTAGCTGGGCTTCTTATCCGGCGGGATTCAGCTCGACACAGCCGAGCGTCCAGGTGCAGCCCTCCGTTACGACTACCTATGTTGAGACAGCCAGCAACGGTGTGTGCCAGTCGCTGGACACGGTTGTCGTTACGGTATATCCACCCCTGACGGCCGACGCCGGCGCTGACCGAAGCATTTGCACAGGAACGACTGCCGTCCTGGGCGCTACGGCAATTCAGGGATATACGTATAACTGGCTGTCCGAGCCTTATGGATTCAGTTCGCAGACCGCCAATCCCCCCGTGACACCGGCCGCCACCACGAATTATTTTTTATATGTCAGCAACGGGGTTTGTACCGGCCGGGATACGGTCACCGTGACCGTGAATTCCAACATCAACACTACGGCGAATATCACGGCATCGCCCGACTCTACCGTGTGTGCCGGTACAACCGTGGTATTCACGGCCACCCCGGCACCCGGAGTAACCAATCCGGCTTATCAGTGGCTGATCAACGGGATAAGGACTGGCAGCGATAGCAGTCGCTTTTCGGTCAGCGGCTTTGCCGACAATACACAGGTAGCCGTCATCGTAAGCACGACCGACAGCTGCAGCGCACCCGTCACGAGCAATACGATCACGCTGCACGTTAGTGCCTTGCAAGACCCGGCAATCACCATTACCGGCGATAGCATCGTTACCAAAGGGCAAGCCGCCGTTCTCACGGCCGTTTCATCCAACGCGGGACCTTACCCCGGTTATCAATGGGAGGACAGTACGCAGACCCACGGATGGATTCCAATCCCAGGCGCAACGGCTTATCAGCTGAAGTATACCCCGGTCGCGACCGGGGATGAGGTCCATTGTATTGTCTATAGTTCCGCGGTTTGCTCCGGCCAAAGCAAGGATACCAGTGCTGCCATCGTCTTTACCGTTAAAGCCACGGCAACGACTTCCAGTCCCGGTAACAGCCAGCCGCATCTCTATCCCAATCCCGTCATCAATAGTCTGATCCTTGACTCGCTTAGCTTATCCGACAACTGGCAATCCCTTACAATCGAAAGTATCGACGGCAGAAGGGTCATGGTAGTAGACATCAGCAACTTGACCTCTCTTACATTGACGGCGGGTGGTCTGAGCAAAGGATATTACATTGCCGTGTTGCAAAAGCAAAGCGGGGGAAGAACCTATTTGAAATTTTTGAAGCTATAAATAACGGCTCCAGACACACATCGCGATCAATTTTGGAGGGTTTTTCCAAAATCTGGAAATTTTCTTCCCAGAATGGTCCATAATGTTATAGGTCTCAGTCCATTATATGTTGGCACTTTTGTTGGTCGAAAAGTACCAGACCTAAACACCTTCCTATGAAATCTGTCCTTACGATTTCGACCCTTTTGATACTACTCTCTCAGCGGAGTTTTGCCCAGGTTCAAACGGCTGGTTCCTACGTTGATATCAGCCAACCTGCAGGTGGCGCGATCCAGAATGGTGACATTCTCGAGATCAGGGGCATCATCAGCGTTCCGGATGGTACCACCGTAACGGGCCTTACCTACACAAGCACCGTACCAGCCAACACCGTGTATCAAGCGGGTACGCTGCGCGCGGAAACCGACGAAGGCGTGATCGTCGCTGGAATTACGAATACCGGCACTTATACGGATGCAGCAGGCGACGATCAGGGTCAGATCATCGGCAGTGCTGTTACGATCAATATGGGTACCGGCGCCACATCCGCGGTCGGAGGGTCTTTAGTGGGAGGCACGACGACTCCGCTATTTTACAATTCTCAGACCATTCTCATGGCGGCATACAGGGTAAAGGTTACCGGGGTAGTGGGGTCCACTTTTACCGTGGTTGGCACTATATCTTACTCGATAGGTGGCGTTCTGACGAACGCGGCCCTGATCCCGATCACAGTTGGCGTTTATACGAATGCTCCCTGCGATGGTGCCGGTCCGACAAACTATATGACGAGTGAAACGAACGGTACGTTTGGTTCGGGCTCGACCCAAAACAGGACTACCTCTTCACCGAATGTTACCGGTTTTACATTTGTCAACCTCAGCGCCAACCAGCCGACGGACGGTAACTATTCCATCGTAAACAATAACAGCCCCACGCAATATACGGGTACCACGCCGGCCGCCGGTGACAGAGTATTCGGGGTCTGGGACGTTATCGGCGACCATACCGGGTCCACTACCGGGACAGGAAATCCCCCTGCTGCCAATGGCGCCACAGCCGGGTATATGCTGGCTGTTAACGGTACCTATGCGCCATCCAGTTTTTTTAGTACTACCGTAACCGGGCTGTCTGCCAATACCGAATATACGATGACCTTCTGGGTATATAACTTATGTTCCCTCTGCGGGTCGAATCCCAGTACGAATGGCCCGTCGGGGACACCGGGCGTTAAGCCCAATATCGCCTTTGCCATCGGTTCGATCGATTATTACAATACAGGGGAATTAGCCTATTCCGGTCAATGGGTGGAGGGTTCGTTTACGTTCAATTCGGGTGCCAGCACTTCCGTTCCGATCAGTATCCGCAATAATGCTCCGGGAGGCGGGGGTAATGACTTCGCCATTGACGACATCACGTTAACGACCTGTTTGATCCTTCTTCCTGTCGATCTGCTTAGTTTTAAGGGGACCGAAGAGCCAGGCGGCGCAGTGCTGACCTGGCAAACTGCCGGCAATCAGGACGCGGCCGATTTTGTCGTCGAGCGCAGTACCGGAAATGATCAATTTGACTGCATTGGCCGCGTGGCAGCCCTTTCACAGTCGACGGCCGGGAACTATAGTTTTACGGATAATTCGATTCCGCCTGCAACGCAGGTGACCTACCGGTTAAGGATAGTTGGAACAAATGGAAATACCAGCTATAGCCCGCTGGTTTCTTTAGCTGGCGGGGCGCTGCCGGCGCAGACTCTCCGTGTCGGTCCAAACCCGGCATCCAATACCGCCACCTTGTACATGACGGCCGTGGAAGCGGGATCGGTTCAGGTCAGCTTGTGGAACCTGGCCGGCGAGCGCGTTGGGGAGCAGACGGGTGTCGTCGCAAAAGGCCAGAACGCCATTGCGCTGCAATCGATCGATCGCCTGGCAAAAGGGATATACGTGGTACGAATGGTATCCGGCGTACGGACCGAATGTGCGAAGTTGTTGGTGGAATAAACTAATTCCAACCGTTATTGACCGCACAATTTGGATTGTAATCCTTTTCGATATCCGGTATCGGAAGAAGCAAGTTCTTGCTCTGGAAGGGTTGGATCCCGCCAAACCCCGGCTCTACAGATTCCTCTGAGTTAATAACCTGTTGAGCAACCCCCCAGCGGATCAGGTCGAAATAGCGGGATTGCTCCCCACAGAGTTCCAGCTGTCTTTCCAACATCAGGATATTCATGGCGGCAGTCTGATTGCCGCCCAGACTGGCATAAGGAATGGCTCCCGCCCTGGCCCTCACCTGGTTGATCAACCCAAGAGCCTGGCTCCCAAAATTTCCCTGCTGGATATAGGATTCTGCCAGCATGAGCAGGACGTCGGCGTAACGAATGACCTGGCCATCGATACCGCTCTGGGGCCCGCCGTATTGCGGAACCAGGTTGTAATATTCATATTTCCGCCAGCTGTAATCACCCTGGGGGTCCGAAGCGTTAAAATTGTAGGATAATTTGCCCGTGCTGCATTGTTCGCAATAGACGGTGTCGCCGCCGCTTTGCCTGGTACCGTAGAAAGTCGAATAGGCCCGCGGATCGACATAAGGAGTGACCCCATCCGCCGGGCTCGGGTAATGAAAAGCGTTTACGGCGCTTGTCGTGACATATACATTCCACCAATCGTTAAACCCATATTCCTGGGCACGGTCCGATTGCGTCGCCAGCCCACCCCAGGTTTCCTGTCCTCCAAACATCGAATATTGATTACCGATACTCCAGCTTGTCCATGCTTCATTCATCACCTGGAAAATGTCCTCTGCGCAATTCTGGTTAGTCGGGCTGAAAAGGCTGTCGTAAACAGGCGCCAGCGTATAGGTAAAGGGCGCTTGGGTCAACTGGGTAAATTCGGTTTGGGCATTCCCCCATTTCTTTTCATACAGGTAGGTTTTTCCCAATAAGGCGATAGCCGCACCCTGGGTAGCCCTACCCAGATCGGCAGCGTCGTAAACTACCGGCAGGTTCGGTATGGCGCTGGCCAAATCGCTTTCAATAAAGGCCCAGATGGAAGCCGCCGGGGAGCGGCGAATATAGTTATTGTTTAGCACGCTGTCGTAGGAAGTGATCAGGGGGGCATCACCCCACAGGTTGACAATATTAAAGTAGGCATAGTCTCTTAGAAATTTCACTTCGGCCACATATTGTTTCACATTGGCCTGATCCGCCGGATCTGACGGGTTCCAGGCGTTTGCCCGGTCGATGACTACATCCGCCCGAAAGATCAGGCGGTATAGAGAGCCCCATAGATATCCGATCTCCGATTGGTTGCTCCCGAAGGAATAGTTACCCAATTGCGCCAGATCGCCCTGCATATTGGTTGTCTTTTTGGCTTCGAAGCCAAGCAGGTCAAAAATGAAATAGTACTCCCGGGACCACAGACCCTGTTGCAACAAGACGGAATAGGTGGCGATCGTCGCCTGGTTGAGGGCGCCGCTGCTGTTAAAATAAGTATCGTAGGAATAGGCACTCTGGCTGTTCAGATCAAGCAGCGATTTTTTGCAGTGCCAGGAGGTAGTCGCCAGGCAGAAGAAGAGCAGATAAACAATTATTTTTTTCATAAACTTCTTTTTTTTTGATCAGATGGTTAAAATCCGAGTTGCAGACCGGCCAGAAAAGTCCGGGGCTGGGGCAATTGTCCGTCATCGATGCCGCGCGTGAAGATATAGCTCCCTCCCATCTGGGTGCTTATTTCCGGATCATGTCCTGAATACCCGGTGATGGTCAAAAGGTTTTGCGCGGCTATATAGAACCTGATCCGGCTAATGACGTGTTGACCGCCGTTGATGCTATTGAGCAGGTTTGACGGTAATGTATACCCGAGGGTTATGTTCCTAAGTCGAAGGTAAGCTCCGCTTTCCAGCCACCAATCCGATGCCGCCAGGTTCCCGCTGGCGGTGGCGTCTTGTCCGGCCCTTGGCTCGGCGGCCACATCACCGGGCTGCCGCCAGCGGTTCAGGATGCCGGTTGAGGCATTGTGACCAGTCGCTTCGATCAGCGTAAAAAATTTGATCGAATTCAATATCTTCAGGCCGGCTACCCCCGAGAAGACAAGGTTCAAGTCAAAATTCTTGTAATTGAGGCCCGCGCTGAAGCCATAGACATATTTTGGGATAGGGTTCCCGAGGACGGTCTCATCACTGGCCGTGATCTGGCCGATCCCTTTGATATCCTTGAAAATAAAGTCACCCGGCTGTAAACCCGTTTGATAAACCGCGTTGGCATTCCCGGTTTTCTGGGCCGCCTGCGCGTTCAGGGTATTGATCTCGGCCTGGTCTTTTGCCACGTGATCCACCTCGTATCCATAATACGAGCCAATAGGATAACCGGCTTTGGTGATCGTAAAGGTGGACAATTCCTGGATAGTACCGGCCTGGATGGGAGCTGCGAATTGGCTGCCCAAGGAGATGACGCGATTTTTGTTATAGCCGATATTCCCATTTATTGTAAAACTCAGATCCCTGCCGATGTTGTAGCGATAACCTGCCGAAACTTCGATTCCCTTATTCTCGGCATTTGCCGCATTTTCAATCTCGACGGGCTGCGAACCGGTAAGGTCTGCGCCTACACTGCCGGGTAGCGGGATGCTGACCAATAATCCGCTGCTCTTCCTGTCGTACCAATCCAGGATCACAGTCAATTTCTTATCCAGGAATGCGAGGTCCAGGCCGATATCCGTCTGGTTGGTCGTTTCCCATTTTATATCGGGATTGGCGAGGCTGGCAATGGTCGTCCCGGGTACATAAGTCTTGTTCGATCCCAGAGAATAGACGAGGTTTCCGTTGGGATTGCCGCTAAAAGTCAAAACGGAGGTGATGCCGGTGGTGGGGATATTATTATTTCCCGTACGTCCCCAGCCAATGCGAAGTTTACCATCATTGATAAAGGTCAGCGTCTTCATAAAATCTTCGTCGATAAATCTCCAGGCAAAGCCAACACCAGGAAAATAGCCATATCGATTGTTGACCCCGAAATTGGAAGCTCCGTCCTGCCGCATGCTACCGGATAAAATATATTTGTTGTCATACGCGTAGACCAGCCTCCCAAAATAGGAAATGACCGAAGCACGCGCATAGCCATAACTGACCCCGGAAACGGCAAGGGTTTGAGCAACGCTGATATTCTGGATATTGTCATTTGGGATGTTGGTACCCAGGGTGTTCACGCTGGAGCTTTTACCCGGGTCCAGATAACTATTCCCGATCGTAGCAGCGATATTATGCTTGCCAAACGTTTTGTTATAGGAAAAATAATTCTCCAGGGTATAAAAAGAATAGTCATTATAGCCCAGATTCGACTCGCGGGGCTGACCCAGGTTATTCGATGCTGTAAAAGGGAATTGGTAGAGAGAGTTTTTACCACCCCCGATCTCCGCAGAGAATTGGCTCCGGAATCTCAGGCCGTTAATAATACTTACTTCTGCGAATAACTGGGGCAAAACCACAAACTCGGCCTGAACATTATGGATAAGGTTGACTGCCTGCAGTGGATTGTTCACATTGCTAAAGTCTGCGATATTGGATACAATGGAATAGCCGCCAAGTACCGTCGGGTCGTAAACGGGTTTGTACGGGGCGTAGCCTATGCCATCCGTGATATTGGCGTATGGGCCACCCGACCCATTTTGGCCGACCGTGTTGGTATAACGAATGGCCACGCTTTGACTCAGGTGGAAGCGGCCCAGGTTTTCATCCAAACCTATTCTTGTATTCAGCCGCTTGAACGTCATTGCTTTTACAATGGATTCCTGGTTGATATACCCGACGGAGAATGTATAAAGGACCTTATCGCTGCCGCCGCTGATCGTGATATCGTTTTCTGAAACCGGCGCCTGCCGGAAGATCTGGTGTTCCCAATTGTTGCTGTCGACCAATACGGAGGGTGTACTGAATTTTGCAGGTAGGGTCGTATTGCTGGTAGCAGCGAAATCCTGCAAGAGACTCACATATTGGGCGGCGTCCAGCAAGTGCAATTGTTTCCAGGCCTTTGCTTCACCTATTGGGAAGTAATGGAAATTCTGGGTGGCCCTGGCCTGCCCTTCCTGGTGGTGATCAACACCACGCCGTTGGCAGCGGCAGAACCGTAAATGGCCGTGGAGGACGCGTCCTTTAAAATGGTAATGTTCTCGATATCCTGCGCGCTGATCGCGTTGAACAGATTCTTGTCCGCCTGTATCCCATCAATGACATAGAGCGGTTCTACCCCCGTAAAGGATCCGGTGCCCCGGACAATGATCTGGGCGTCGGCCCCGGGCACTCCGTTGGCCTGCACCACCTGCACGCCTGCCGCCTTGCCAATCAGGAGTTCCGAAGGATTGGTAGAACTCGTGGATCCGGCGTCTTTCACCGAAACAACGTCCAATGCGCCGACTACGTCCTTTTTCCTGGCTGTCCCGTAGCCTATGACGACTACATCATCCAGGGCCCTTTCGGATAAACGCAGCCTGGCGACCAGCGTGAAAGCGGCATCCGGCTGAAGGGTATAGCCGCTGAGCTTCTGAGTTTCAAACCCGATGGATGAAAAGGTGAACGTATAGCCGCTCCCGGCAGGAAGCCGGGAAAAGCTGAACACACCGGAACTATCGGTTGTGGTTCCTGCGCTGAAATTAGTCGTGATGTTCTTTACGACGACCGATACGTTGGCAAGCGCCGCGCCGCTCTCGGTTCTAACGATACCCGTTACTTGTGTCCTTTTGTCCTGGGCCCGTAAGGATTGAACGAAAAAGGGCATAACGAAAAGCAACAGGCCAAGTTGCCTAACGAAACATTTTCTGATTTTCATATGCAAGTTTTGGTGCGTGAAAAAATTCACATCGTCGTCCGGAAAGGGAGCTTTAAAAACTAACTATTGGGGTCTTTTCTTAACTATATATCTGCCGTCCTGTTTGTTGATCGTAAGTCTGTTTAGTAATGCGATATCTTTCAGTATCCCGTCCAAAGAGTCGCCGTTCTCATACCTGCCGGTAAAATACCTGTTCTTAATATCCGAAGGGGAATACCCGATCTCTATGCCATAGTAGACGCTCAACTGATCAAATACCTGCTCGAGAGGCTGGCCACTGAACATATACCATTCCGGCAGACTCACCGCATTCGCTGAATTCGCTTTGCCTCCCGGCCGGTTCCTTGAGTAAAGTATTTTTGCCGTCCTGGTTTTCTTATCGTACACCAGCAGGTCGCCCGGCAAGAAGTTCATCGCATTCGATGGCTTTAAAGGCGGGTTATCCGGTGACCTCGACCCCACCAATACTTTTCCTGTATGCAGACCGACTTTGATCGTACTATCGGCTTCAAAAGAAGTAACCGTAAAAGAAGTTCCCAACACGGTTGTTGACAGCTCATCGCTATAGACGACAAAAGGCCTGTTAATATCGGAAGCTACTTTGAAATAAGCCTTCCCCCGCAGGTTAATTTCACGCCGGCTTTTCATTTCCTCGCGGTAACTCACCTCGCTTCCCGGATAGAGTTCAATCAATGAGCCATCTTTCAGCGCTATAGTCATCTTTTCTTCCGTAAGATTCCAGGTATGCCGCAAAGAGTCGGTGGCTTTCTGTTGATCCGGCTTCAACGCGAAGGCGCGGGTATCTGTCTTTGCCTGCTTCTGCAAAAGGAGCCAGCCAATTCCGGCAAGAAGAATGATAGACGCCGCCACGGCAAACCTCGTGAGCAATTTTCGTGTCCTACGATGCCGGCCATATTCCCGCTCCAATCCACTGAGCAGCCTTTTCGAAAGGGAGGGATCCAGGTCTCGCGAAGCTTCGAAACTTTCCCAATCCCCCTCGCTCAGATATTCTTCCAATGCGCTGGGGTTTTCTTCCAAATACCGGGCGACCAGTTCCCTTTCTTCTGACGTACAGTCATTTTGAAAGAACCTCCAGATTAATTCCTTTGTGATCATGCTGAACGGGCAATGAGATTTACCACCAATAATACGTTCAGAAAAAGCCTTACCCCCAGCGTGGTCACCAGATTATTTTCGGAAAAAAAGAAAAAGGGGGGCAAGGATGGAGATGATATGCTGTAATTGTTTGAGTGCAAGAGAAATATGGTGCTCCACCGTCTTGACCGACAGGGAAAGCTCAACAGCGATCTCTTTATAGGACAGGCCACCAAACCTGCTCAATTCAAAAATCTTTCTGCGCATAGCAGGCATTTGCTCAACGCCTTTCAACACTTTTTCCTTAAGCTCCAACTCGTCGATCCGCTCATCCACATCATTGCGCTGAGGATTCCTATTGGCAACGCTCAATTCCACAAAAATCCTGTTGTTGTACTCGTTGCTGCGCAGAAGATCGATCAGCGTTGTCCTGGCGATCCTGAATAGTTGAATAGAAAGGGATATTTCCGGGTTCAGCGACGATCGGTATCGCCACAATTTGATAAACGTCAATTGAACCGCCTCTTCGGTCAGATAGGAGGATTTCGTCTTCCCAAGGATGTAGAAATATAGCTTCTCGTGGTATTGTGCGAATACCTGTTGGAAGATCAAGGTATCTCCCTCCTGTAGTGCAGCAATCGTATCCAGAAGCATGTTGATTTGGTCGATTAACTTCCATAAAAGTAATTTTTTTTTAATACCATACTAAATAAATATGAAAATATTCATTTTCACCGCGCTAATCTTTCACTTTACTTTCGAAATGATCCATTTTGTCATTGCATCCAACGCAAGGGGTGAAAAGGTTTGCTCAATACCAGCATATTCGGACGGCGAGCCCGTTTTACATTCCTGGAATAAATGATTCAGGTTGGGCAATTCAACCGTAGTGATGTCGGTATTACCTCCTTTTTCCAATGCTGCTTTTATCGCCGCCAAGTCGATCTCGGGGGGAACCTGCAAGTCCTTTGACCCGTCCAGCGCCAGGACAGGACATTTCACTCTCTGCAAAGTAGGTGCCGGGTCATATTGAATAAAATACTTCATCCATGGAGTGGCCAGTTGCTTCACCTGCAAGGCAACAAATTGCCCCTGGTCAATGCCCGCGGTCCTGGCAAACGTAGAGTCGGCTTTTAACCGATCGCTATAATAAGCAGTCAACCCTTTCTTTAGTGAATCGGGGTTTTGTGATCTGGTAACCAGATCATACGCTCCATTGTTTACAGCAGTCAAATCGCTGATGACACCCTCACTTTCCCCCGAAGCCCTTTCGATCAAGGCCTCCTGCGCAAGAAGGATCCGTTTGCCGGAGATACCGGGCCCCGCCAGCAAGACGATATAGCTAACCTCCTTCCTTCGAACGGCGACCATCGGCGCGATCATCCCGCCTTCGCTGTGACCGATCAGCCCGATCTTGGTTTTGTCGATTTCATTTCTTGTAAGGAGGAAGTCCAATGCAGCCTCTACATCGGTCGAAAAATCCATGGAGGTGGCCGTCTTAAAATCTCCCTTCGATTCGTTCGTTCCCCGATCGTCACACCGCAGGACGGCTATTCCGTTCCTGGTCAGGTAATCGGCGATCACCAGGAAAGGTTTGTGACCCAGTATTTCTTCATCGCGGTTCTGGGGGCCGCTCCCTGTTATCAAAATTACAGTCGGATAAACCCCGGTCTTGTTGGGCATTGTGAGGGTCCCGGCCAATTCAAAATTTCCTTTCTTATTTACAAAGTGCACGTCTTCTGTATAATAGGGATAAGGTTGTACGGGCTCCTGCGGCCTGATCGGCTTTGCAATTTCAATCTTTCCCCTCGTCAAGGTTAGCGGTATCTCGTGACCACCCTGCTTAAATGTGCCGGGGATCGAATCACCCGGGTACCATCTGCCGTCAAACCGGATGCCGGCGTTAGCCACTTCAAATTGGAGAATCGAATCGCGAAAAGTTGTTTTTGTTACGGCAATTCCCGCCACTCCCTGATCAGGACTGTCCATGGTAGCGGAATACCCATCGGCCCCATGTGTCACATTGAAATTGAGCCTCAATTGCGCCCCGCTGAATTTCAGCATACCATTCCATGTCCCGGAAATCTCCTGCCCATAGGACAGGAATGACCACAGGGAGAAAATGAGTACCATTTTAAGTGCTTTCATATTATTTTCGTTTATTTTTTTTGACAACCTTTAGTAAGAGTATTATCCCGGTATAGATCAGTAGGCCCACAAGCAGGGTGACGGGGATAAACCATGATCCCAGGATTTCGGTTCGTTCGGCATGATTGGAAAATCCGACACTGATGCCTCCGGACCCCGCCTGGCTCACATAGCCATATAAAAAGCCGCCGTTGCTTTTTGTATAAAGACCCACCCGATCCGGATACATAATTTTCATAACGATGAGGATTGGAAAGGCGATCTCGAAAAGAAACAGGACAAATAGGACGATATATATTACCCCGTTTGTCAAATTCAAAGCAAGTGCCTGGAGCAGATGTTTGGGGTTAAAGGTGAGTGTCGCTTGCCCGATCTTTTTAGAGGCTATAATTTCCTTTAACGTTTCCTCCGGTGGGCCTAGCCGCTCCAGCACATTTAAGAGGGTCTCCAGTTGATCTTTGGCGCCGTTTGCGCTCAGGTATTCATAAATGTGGCTGTTGATCTCCAGCAAGACGTCCTCTCTATCCTTTTCCGATAGAATGGAAGTAGCCTTCCTGCATCGCTGGATATAATCATTGTAAACTCTTTGTGCTGATTGGGTGTCGAATGAAATCGCTTTCATATCTTAATCATTTATCTTTTTAAAAATCAATCCGGCATATGTTTTCATGGCTGCCAATGCGTTTTTGCCTTCAACGGAGATCGAATAATATTTCCGGGGTATGCCGGAAGGCTGTTCTTCCCATTGATGCGTAAGCAGTCCTTCTTTTGCCAGCCGGACTAGCAGCGGATATAGCGTTCCTTCGCCGACATCCATATCGAATCCTGATTTGATGTCCTGTATCAATTCGTATCCATAGCACTTCTTCTTTTCCAGGATCATAAACACAAGAAAGGGAAGTAATCCCTTGCGCAATTGAGAGTGCCAGTTTTCGATGAATTCCGCTTTCATAATACAAAGGTAAACGATATACATCGTATAACAAAGTATTATTTAAAACAAATTTCCACATTGATTATCAATAGCAATTGTATATTTATTTTAACCTAAACCAAGTTATATGAAGCGAAGTGTATTCCTCCAAATCCCGTTTGTAGCATCCGCTTTGTTCGCAAACGCTAAAAATGGCCCGAAAGAAAGAGCCAACAGAGGATTTAAGGTGGATGCGGGAAAGGACCGTTTTCAGGAAGAATTGTTAATCATGGGCGGTCAATTCGATTGTAAAGTTTCCGGCAAAGACACCGAAGGAGACTTATGCATTTACGATACGCTGAGACAAGAGAAAGGCGGGCCGGCACTTCATCTTCACCATAACCAGGACGAATGGTTTTACGTCATCAAAGGCGAATTTATTGCTAAAATAGGTGAGGATCTGCTGCATTTAAAAGCCGGAGATTCAGCTTTTGCGCCAAGGAAAATTCCCCATGCTTTTGCGATGATAAGTGACGGCGATGGCCAGCTGCTTATCCTCTTCCAGCCTGCAGGCTCGATGGAGGATTATTTTCAGCAGGTGAGCAAATTGGGCGGCAGCATTCAGGAACAAGCGCATGGATCAAGTGATCTCATGAAAACGCACGGAATGGAGGTGATCGGCCCGTCGCCGCTAACCCTGATGGTAATCCGACCGGGGTGCAATCCAGCCAGTACGACGGCATAGGCCCGGCCGTTAAAGGCCGTACTGCGATTGAAGCCGAAGAGATGGTCATCGGCCGATTACCGTTATCGGTGCCGATCAGCCGGCCGTCTCCTTCTACAGTAAATGACAAAGCATTGCCGGCAAGAAGATAGATCGTTTTCATACCGCGAAATTCGTTTGAATCCTTGTAAATTTCAGTTAATTTTATATGCGGAGGATTTGTCGCGCGTAGCTCCCGGATTTGATTTGTATTAAACCTTGTAAAATGGGACTGAATACAAAAATCGTTTTGGTTCCTGCTTCAATCATTATTTGTTGCCTTTGTTCTTGTAATAAATCCGGTATTACCAGGACTTCAACAAACAATTTCCTTGAGGACACCTCCCTTGCTTTTCTGAATTATGGTGTAATGGGAACCAGCAGCCAGGTCACCATCAATTACCCCAATATTCTTGTCGAATTTCCTGATAACGTGATCGCCCCGGGAAACCTCGTGGCCGCTTTCACGCTACCCACAAACGATGTTGCGAGCATTGCAGGGGTAAGGCAGGTTAGTGGGGTCACTGCAAACAATTTTGACGGCGCTTTTATATATACGGTCAAGAATCAGGATAATGACTCCTCCCAATGGGAGGTAGTGGGCACCAACAACAACTATACGTTGAGTTGGGGCCTTGGGCAGTGGCTTCAACTTTCCAGGAGCAATAACAAGGATTATAATTGGTATATCGACCAGGGATCAACAGGGAACTGCTCACTGAGCAATTGTGGGCCCTCCTGTGTCACCATGGCGATGATGTGGGCCGATTCCACTTTTACAAAACCTGCCGCAGATGCAAGGAATTACTATAACGACTCCTGTCAGGACTGGCAAGATCCGTTAATGACCATTTACCTGGCTACGGATAGTGTTCCCAGTTTTCTTATACCTATGGGTGACAGTGCTTCGCAAACGCGTGACCATTTTAAGGCACAATTGGATTCAGGCAGGATTATTATCATTAACCTTGCAATGGCGACCATACAATACCCAACTACACCAGGAGGGCATGTCGGTCAATTTCAGCCGGGCGCCGGCTCTCACTATAATATCCTCAAAGGTTACAGACAAACAGAAATGGGTTTCTTTTTTGAGGTGTATGATCCATGGGACCTTGGTTTAAACTACCCTGACGGCGGACCGATGGGGGAAGATAGATATTACCGATATGACCAGGTAGTTGCCGGTATGATAGCTAACGGGGGTGGATCACAAGATTGTAGTGTCGAAGAGATGGTAAGGACGGCGAAAAACCCCGATTCAGGGACAAAAGCAGCAAGTTCACCAATCGCAATTTTACCCGTGGTGTTTAAAGGATAAGTTTGAGGAAACAAACATCAAACTGTATGAACACGCATTATTTCGGACATTTGAAAGGATTTGCGGCCATCGCACTACTGTTAACGTCGGTGGTTTCGTGTGCCAAATCCGACAAGACCGCTTCCGCGGATGTCTTGACGGGCAGGTGGAAGGTAACGGATGTGACCATCGTTAATGAGGAAGCCGGTATTCACCGCACCCAAAAGGACCTGAATGGGATCGGCAAATCAGGGATGCAATTTGCCATAGACCGGAGCTACCTGATCGACGGATCGAAGAAAGGAACCTGGACGCATGAAGGGGATGTCCTGGCGGTCAGAACCTTTAATGGGGATCTGGTCCAATTTAAAATGAGCCAGTCGGATAACGGGATTGTTCACCTGGAACGGGGCTTGCCGGCAGCAGGCGGGCTATCCGGGGCTACGGTGTATTATAGCCTCGAAAAGGAGTAGGGAAAAATATGCTTCGCACAACAAAATACCGGATTGGCTTGCATCTCCTGGTGTGGCTGTCGATACCTTTTGCTCTGACATTTATTCGCTGGGCTTACCAATTTACTGCCTTCTTTCCAATCCACGTTAAGCCATCGAGCTACCCGAAAATGTTCATTCATAACCAGGATACCAATATCATAATCCTGGCCGTTGCACCTTTGGCGTATTATATTACCAGTCTCGGCTTGTTGCCGGCCATAGGAAGGCCGAATGGGAAAATGGTGAGAGTGGTTGGGTACTCAGCCGCGCTTTTATTGCTGCCGGGGCTGGTCGTCGTGGTTTTCAGTTACTTCGCATTGGGGGTAGCTATGTGGTACTTGATGTTTACGCTGACTGCTTATGTTGTGCTGATACCATCCATCCTGCTGGGGACATTGACCTGGGCGATAAAAAGATGGGCCCATGCCAACCGGCTGAAGGCTGACCTGGAAACCAAACAAATCCGAACCGAGCTGGAATTGCTGCGATCGCAAACGAACCCCCATTTTCTGTTTAATACCATTAATAACATCGACACGTTGATCCGGGCAAACCCCGAGCTGGCATCGGAGTATTTGAACGAGTTGTCTGACCTCCTTCGATTCATCCTGTATGAATCAGGGGGAGAAAGAATACCCTTGCAGAACGAGGTCATGTACATGCACAAATATATTAACTTGCAAAAGATAAGGTCCGTAAATCCGGGCTTTATCTGTTTTACAGTGTCAGGAGACCTGAACGGATGGGAGATTGCACCGATGCTGTTGATGCCGGTGCTGGAGAACGCCTTTAAACATGTCTCCGCCAAAACGATGGACAAGGCGATCGATGCAGAGTTAAGGGTCGCCCCTCACTCGCTGCTGTTTCGCTGCAAAAATGTATTTGGCCAAGGGATAACCCACCAATCCGGGAAAGGAGGGTTGGGAACGCATCTCTTGAAACAGCGGCTGGACCTAATCTATAAGGACAGCTATCAACTGGAAACCGCAAAGACGGGGAATTATTACGAAGTCGTACTTAAAATCGATCTGGATGCGCATTGATTGCCTGATTGTCGATGACGAGCCGCTGGCGGTTGAAAAACTCCGGGAATTTGTTCAAAAGGTCCCCTACCTGAATTTGCTGGCGGGTTTCCACAGCGGAATGGAGGCATTCCGGTTCATTAAAGAAAATAAAGTCGATCTTATTTTTGTGGATATCGAGATGGATGAATTGTCAGGATTGGAATTGATCGAGTCGTTGTCAGCGGTACCCTATGTGATTGTCACCACGGCTTACGACCGATATGCGGTCAAAGGGTATGAACTGGATATTGCCGATTACTTGCTGAAGCCGATTCGTTTCGATCGTTTCCTCCGCGCGGTCGAAAAAGTGTATAACAGCTGCCGGAAGGAAGATAATTCCCAAAGAGAATATATCTTTATTCAGTCGGAGTACAAGAACGTTAAAATATCCATCCGGGATATCCTCTATATCGAAGGGCTGCACGATTATAGGGGTATTGTGACGGAAAACGCGAGGATACTGACCCTGCAGACCTTTCAGGACCTCGAGGCGATGTTACCCCCGGAGAAGCTGGTCCGGGTTCATAAGTCCTTTATAGTGGCCATCGATAAGATCCAATTTATCGAACGGAACAGAATAAGGATCAAAGACAAGTTGATCCCGCTCGGCGAAACATATAAGGAGAGATTTTTTAGTCTTACCGGGCTCAGGGATACGAGGTTATAATGCTCGCAAATTTTTCACAGGGTCGACGGTTATAATTATACCGAGCTCAATAGGGTTTATCATAAAAGGTCCCCGGAGCCATATTTGCCGCAAACCATCGGATGTTGGTTATACGGCTATCCATTTTTAAAAAGTCATGGAGCAAACATGCATGCCCAATCATACGCGTCAATGTGTCCCTCAAAATTAAGCGAGACCCTATCCCGAATCAGGATAGGATATTTTTCTATTGGAATTTGATCGCAAAGGGCTGACAATCCATCTTCGTAGAGTCTTTTTACTATTTTTTCTTCAGTACCTCAATACCCTGCGGCGCGCCACATGAAATACAATCGCCGCTGTTGATATAAAAACCCCCTTTATTAAGCGGATATTGACTTTTAATTATGTTTGCCATGGCTTTAAAATTACTAATATCCGGCTAATTAAGAATCGCCCTAACGGGATTCAAACCTGTAACAAATGACTATGAAAGAGATACAAATGCGCGCCCATCGGGTCGCTTGAAAGCGTGGTCGCTGACTGTTTTAAAGCTGTCTGATTGTATTTCCTTGTTACGCAGATCGTTATTATGCAAAAAAGGGTGTTTTAACGGTAGGCAGCACCTCAAGCTTTTTGTACCTTGATGGGCTAGCCGTTCATGCCCGCGGTTATAAACTCTACTATGGATGTAACAGGGGATCTCATCAAGCAAATCGGCAATGTCACTACGCCTTTAAAGCTAGTTGCCTTTTTCATCGTTGCCGTTCTTATCTTCGGATTGGCGCTGCTTAAGCGGAAATCCGAACTGAACAAGCGAGTCTACAACCTGCTGATTACGATTTTTGTTATCATACTGGTTTTGGTGCTCGCTGCCTTTTTTATTCACCCGACATCTCCGGCGACCTACACCTTATCGGTAACCGTCACGGACATCGCAGGCACCCCGTACCAAACCGATCAGGCAAAAGTTACAGTCAATAATGAAGATGCACCCGAATCCAATTCCTCGGCGTCAAACACTTGGAATTTTCTGATTCATGCGGATGAATTGCCAAAGGACCGAAGAGTCTATATTTCCGCATCGACCAACGACCACGTTTACTTCGCGAATGAGTGGGATACGCTTGACGACAATCCTCATCAGACCAAGATGTTGATGCTTGGAAAGGCTGCGGTGACTTCGTTTTCCATCAACCTTACCGACACTGCAATTAGCCACAGTCTCGAACGGATGACCGGGCTCACAAATGATCCGGCTTCAAGAGCAAACAAGATCGTTGTCTCGTATGACAGAAGCAGTATTTCACCCGACATTAACGGAATATATAGCATGGTCCCATCCCATCCTATTGTCGCTATTGATGGTCATAGGTTCATCCTACAGGATTGTACCGTGCCACCACCCGAAGGAAACAATACGCGTAACAAAGATTATTTGACCGGCTACGCCAGGCAGGAATCCATCCAGGTTGCTACGTCATTCCTTAGAAGAAACCCAAATGTGCTTGCCCAATGGCTAAAATCCATGCAATAGCGCTGATAATTGCCTGTGGCATTTTCGGCACGCCGCTATCTCTTTTTGCGGGCACCATACCCACCCATCCCGACACTCCCGCTCCAAAATCACTTTCGAAATTGCTTTATGTCACCCTTGATAAAAGCCAAACCTATCTTATCCCGTATATCGAGCGAAAGCTCAAGAACCTCCGCAAGCCAAATTCCAACATCGTCCTGTACGATTCCGTCGTCAGCCTTAATGTACTCGTCGGGTATCGTGGCGTACAAGCGACCATGATGGATGACTTAAACGATATCTATAAAGGAAGGGCGAAGGCGACTCCGCAATCGTCATCACATAAGGATACCCTGGTAGATCTAAAACGATGGCTACGTGGCTTTCAGTCGCTGCTGGCGATCAATGTCACAGCGCTAGGAGAATTAGTAGAATATCAGTTTATATTGTACGACATCAAACCTAACGGCGTCGAGATCACTTATAAAAATAGCTCCAGCATCTTTATCGACCCTAAATCCGCTCATTACCAAGCCGACATGAATCGCGGTCTCGATCAGGTTTTTGAGAGTGCAAATCGACAACCACTGGTCAACCTCATTTCGAATATAAAACCCATCGACGATACTCTTTATTTCACCACCCAAGACACATTGAACCTCCAGCCCATCGTCGACGACGAAAGCATCGAAGAAGACCGCATTTATTTCTGGACACAGGACAGCATGCAAAAATTACCCATCCAGCCCTCCAAAAAAGACCAATCTCTGACAAACCTCGCACCGGGCCGGTACAACCTTCGTTTCCGCGTCAGCAATGGCGTCAACTATTCCAAAACGGACACCGTCAAGCTGAATGTGTACACGCGGCCACGGCTGACGGTAAGCCGGCCATATGACGTCTCCTTCTTTCGGAAATTCGGAGACCGGCTGGTTATCCAGGAATATATCTTTGCGCCCCCACAGATCGATTACCTTTCGGATTACCTCGTTTTCACGGATTCGACCCGTTTTGCAGGGACCACACCAAATCTCATCGTACGGTTAACCGACAAAAATGGAACAAAATATGCCGGAAAGTCGTACACCTTCCGCCCGAACTTCCCGGATACGCTCTCCTTTGCCGGCGTCACGCTAATCGGAAGTCCCGACACCATGCAAACGCCGATTAAAGCCGTACGGAACAATAGTTATTATATATCCTTTGTCGCGAAGAATGCGGCGATGCAGAGCGAGGGCGTAAAGGAAGAGTTGAATGTGTATCGACGCTGGCCGCTGTCTTTGGTTTACGATGTGATGATTTTCCCGTCTGACCATAACGGCCTTTATCATTCCTGGATCAACGCCGGCTTAGGGCTTGACCTTCGCCTGAACCGGTGGCTGTCCGGTATGGCGATCGTAGGGACGGATCTGGCTCAGGCCAGTTTCAAACACTTCTATACGGATCTGATTGCCAATTTGGGCCCGATCCGGGAATGGTCTCCGCCGTTTAACCGGCTGGAAGGCGGTCCAGCACTGCTAATCAACCACGACAACGGTAATGAGTCCACCGGTTTCAAGTTTGCCTACAATTTCTACGGAGGAGGCCACACGAACCTCAAGCTTGGGGGAGGTTTTTATAACCAAAATCACGTCAACTATTACGCGATCCATTTCACAGGAGATATTTTCTTCAATCATTGATCTGCCCGGGTTTGATTGCGCTCAGAACAATCTCTCGTTTGGTGGCTTGACGCCCACCAGGCGAATATAGATCGTGGTCTGACCGCGGTGGTGGGTCTGGTGCTCGAAAGCCTTGAGCAGCCACGCATAGCGGGTGTCTGTGATATTGCGCATCCCGGTAATCTCGGCATATTTGTTTGGATCCAGTTTTTTTATATACTGCAGGGCAATGTCGTAGCTCTTACTTACATAATATACGACGGAATCCTTTCCCTGCGCGGTGGAGCTATTTTCGAGGAAGCCGTCGGGCCAATCGATATCTTCACCGTCATGCCAGTTGAACTTTTGGCCGGGGACCCAATCTATCTTTTTGCCAGTGGCGACCATGTTCAAAAAGACATTATCCCAGGCGAGGTGCAGCATCTGTTGCGCAAAACTGCGGATACTGTCGACTGGCCTGAAAGAATATTTGTCGGCCGGCATGGTGTTGAGGTAGTCCAGTGTGTAGGCTTTTGCCCGTTGCCAGTCCTTGAGGAATTGCGCCTTGATCTGATCACCGGTGAGGGCTTGAGCAGATGCGCAACAGGTCAAGCCGGTTAAGCTGGCGATGGCGAAATAAGTGGCTAATTTTTTTACAAAAGAGTGACTCATTGCAGTAGTGTTTGGCATAAATGTAGGTAAATTTTAAATGTACCCGGATTGGGGAGGATTGAATCCTAAAAAGTCTTGCCGCCGTCTTCCAATAGTCTGAACTTCACAATTTGTTTTATCAGGCTCAACGGCAATTTTTCCGTTGTGGGAAACTGAATTGCTCCCTTCGAACAATTGTATTTTTCTATTTCTTTTCTAAAATTCAAGACGCCTGACGTTGTTGGATAAAACCCTATGTGTTTTTTATAGCCAGCAAAATACACAAGGATGCCGTTTTGTTTGTATGCCGGCATATTGTAGCTAATGACTTCTTCCGCCTTAGGTGCGGCAGCCTTGATGGCTTTGCGTATTTCGTTGAGTAAAATCTGCGTTTCTTTCGGAAATGATGCAATGTACTCATCGACAGACGATGGAATTGTTGCTTTAGAAATAGATCGTTTCATTTTTCAACCATTTATTTGGTGTAGTTCATTTACCTGATGCTTTTCCAGTCTCATCTCCGTCCAACAACAGATCGAGAATATTCAAAATGAACTTTGAGGAGATCATATCCATCCAAATTTAGCTTGTTTCTGAGTTTTAAAATGAGAAAAACAAAACCCGCTGCCAGAGTTTTAGGATTTGGTATTAGCGAACTAAATTCGCTCATTGAAAAAAAATGAGTAAATTAAAGGATGCGTCACCTCCTTCTTTTTGGACTCTTTTTGCCGCTGGGCCTCCGGGCCCAGACCTTCAAAGCGGATATCAATGACCTTTCCTTCATGACCGGCACATGGGGCCAGCACCATGAGTGGGGCGATATGGAAGAGTTCTGGGGACCGCCGATGGGCAATAACATGATCTGTAGTTACCGCTGCGTCAAGGCCGGGAAGGTACTTTTCTACGAATTCGTGGTTATTGAACAGTCGGACAGCGTCCCCGTCATGATCCTTCGGCATTTCAAACCGGGGAGCGTCGCCCGGGAGGAAAAGGACAAACCGGAACGATATCCCCTCGTGTCGCTGGACCGGGGCATGGCAGTGTTCGCGTCCCCCAATGTACGACTGACCTATCATAGGGTAGACCCGGCTCATATGGACATATTGTTGGAAGAAAAGAGCGATACTACTATCTTTCACTACCAGCGCTTAAGGTAAAAAGGGTTTACGATTCGTTATTCATTCTTAGTCCGGTCGAGCAATAACAAAGCATCCCTGTTTTTCGGGTCCGCTCTTAATACTTTCCCAAGATACTTTGTGACGCCAAATTTATTGCCCATACGGAAATATCTATCCGCTATTTCGTTTAAGATGGATACACCAGAGTCTTTGGCAACTGCACGCTCCAATTGTATGATCTCTTCCGAATATTCCTTAACGGCAATCAACCTTCTGTCGGATAGATTATTGATCGCATAATCAAGGTAAGGAATGGCCTCCACCGGTTTATCGAGATCAAGATAAATTACGAAAATTGTTCTTGACATTTCGGGAGAAGGAGATAAAGCAAATGCTTTTCCAAAATAAAATGCGGCATTTTCAAGGTCATTTAATTTGCCGCATATATTGGCCGCCCTTTCGTAAAAGGACGCTTCCATCGGATACTCGAGTGTCATTGCCTCCATTACTTTTCTCGCCTTTATTAAATTATTGGTGCTGACATAATAACTGTAAAGAGCATCCATGGCATCCCGCCATCGGATATGGTCAAATGCGAGATCATAGGCGAGCTTTTGCTCTTCGGACCCAACAGGTAAAGAATCCTGCTGTCCATCTCCATTAAAGGGCCAGCTTGCCTTCAACTTAGCTATTTTGTAAACGCCGGCCAGGGAATCAACTGATGTTATGGGCATATTGTCCATCAATTGCTGGAAGCTCATCTCTTTCACTTTATCGACAGAGAGGATATGTTCCCTTTTCAATGCTTCGTAAAAAACATCGGACATCAATGCATACCCGGTCAGGTTGGGATGCACATGTTCCAGGATCAGATCGCTGCCGATGATATGATTTTCCGAGTGGGATACAAACGCGGCCCGGGTATCTACTAAATGTGCGTCGGGATACTTAATGCACAATTGGGCGATGATGGCATTCAATGGCGACGGGGCCCTGAACCTCAGCTCATCAAGGTCCAGGGCTTTTGCAAACCGGGCTTCCGCCGTTGCATAGTCCCCCAGTTCATAGCTTACCTGGCCCAAAAAGTAGTTACACAGCGCATGTCCGTCATAAACAAGGTCGGCCTTCTTAAAAAAGCTGTCCGCGGCCCGCAATTCATTACCCTCAAAAGCTTTCACCCCCGATTCATAATATCTTTTAAAGGTTGGAGTTCTTGTACTGTCGGCCTCAATGCTTATAAATGGCCTCAACCCTCTTTCATTGCTCACCAGGTTACTTATAAAGACAGGGATATGGCGTTCGCTAAACAGCTGCAAGGTCGCATCCATATTTGATCTGAACTGTTCGATCCCCCGGTAGTATAATTTTGATCCATACGCAATTTGCTGGTCAGCGACCATTCGTCGCATAAGCGTTTCGCCGGAATACCCTTTTGTGGCTGTAGAAGCGCCGGTCATTTTACCATACAGATTGGTAATGAGCTGCGTGATTCGCCATTGGCGCAGTCCCAGCATCAATTGTATGATGTGGGAGTTACCGGATATCCTGTTGGTAGATCCTACTCCTAAAGCCCCATAGTATTCATTTTGCCCGCAGTAGATCAATACGGCATCCGGCTCGTAGTCCACTAATTCTTTTGCAAAACCCAATACCGTATAGGAATTTACTGCCGTCACCGAGAGATTGATGATCTCAAAATGTCGATCGGGGAAAGTTTGCATCAACCGGTACTGTAGCCACCGGTGAAAGGAACCATTGTGAAAATAAGGATATCCTATCGTGGTGGATTCTCCCAATACGAATATCCGACAGGTATTCTTATCCTTTTCTTTTTTAAACAATTCCCGGTTTCCGGCCGGAGCAAGCGCAGGGTCGTTAAAGTATCTTTTGGAAGCGTTCGGGTTTAATACGAGAAAGGTCTTATCCCCGGGATATTCCACGAACAGGGACAGGTCATGCCCGTAATGAAAGAGCCTCAAGGCGACTTCCAGCAGAATTAAGATCATGAAAGGCAGCAAAATGGCGATCGCCTTGAAAAATACGACCCTTTTCCAGGAGGGCGGCTCATTGGGTGAAGGGACTGGGTTTCGATTAGCCATAATCGCAATTTTTCAATGTATCAGGGTAAAATTACCCTTGTCGTTATTCTTTTTATCCCCTGGAAACTGATATGTGCATATCCAGACATAAGTTCCCGTTCCTATGTCATGGCCTCCGATTCTTCCATCCCAGCCTTTATTGGGATCGGTCGTATCAAATACTCGTTGTCCCCACCGGTTATAAATGCTGAAATGATACACAATCGGGTATCCGATCACAACCGGCCTGAAAACGTCATTGTGTCCGCTATTGGGCGTAAACGCATTGGGGAAATAGATGCCATAAGGGCAATCCTTGATGGCCACCCGGATCGAGTCTTCGCCCTTACATCCGTATTTATCAACTACCTGCAGTGTATACACGCCGGGTGTTTTTACCTGTATGGAAGAACCAGTATCACCCGTATTCCAAAGATAGGAACTATAGGATTGAATAGGCTGTACCAGAAGAGACGCATACCTGCAAATCACCGTATCCCCGGGTAAAAAGTTTGCGGGTAAAGGGTCGATAGAGTCAACAGTGGAAGTATCCGTACTTATGCACCCCCCCTGGCCTGTGACCGTTACCCAATAGGTTCCCGGGGTCGAAACGCTGATGGTTTGCCGATCGCTGCCATCCTGCCAGAGATAGCTGCTATAACCGGCGCCGGCATCCAGGACCAGGCTATATCCGGAACAAAGGGTCGTATCCACCGGCAAATGCGTCCTTGAAAGGACATTTCCTACCGAAACAAGGATGGAATCGGCCCAGGTATTGCATCCATTTTTTTCAACTTTTATCGTATATGACCCCGGCATCTTAAAATTGACCTCCAGGCCGCTGGCGCTTTTTGAAAGAATGGAGATATTCGCGGAATCATAGGACCAGGTTATCGGATCAGGGCAGGAAGGATCGCTGTGTAAAATATATCGGGCAGTATCAGCCAATTGACACAACACACTTGGACCTTCCAGATTCAATAAGTCGCAGCCGCTCATATATTTCGGACAAAATAAATGAGCTTCCATGGAAAGAGGTCGCAGGTACTGGGTCAGATCGATGGCATCTATCGTAATAAAGGCATCCGTACTCCAGGTCATGGGTATAAGCGAATGAGGGACAGTCGAAATAGTCAAGCCGGTATTTCCCGAACTGCAGACGTCGCCGCTCGAATCCAGTTTAAAAAAACTGATCGTCTTAAGACCGTTTACCCCGATGCCGCTGCCGATGGCGGCCATACCGTTCATAGAGGCGGAAGCGACTTGGTTCCAGGCGGTAAAACCGGAGTCTTGCGAATAAAAGTCGTGCTGCCAGGAGATCTGCCAGTTGCTATCGATCCGCATGCAAATATTTTTATAGGGACCATTGGAAGGCCCGGAATATTGATAAAAATACAGGGCGTTGTCCGGGGCCACCAGGATATTCCCTCTCCCGCTCAAAGATCCGTAGGGGTTATTTACCAACCTGGATGTGATCGCATTTCCGTCAACGTCGGTATATATCAGATCATTCATTAGATCGCCGGCAAAGCTATTGATCAACAAGCCATTCTTGTAAGGATGCAAATCCGTGAAACTCAGCGCAGGCTGGCCCTGATCATTTTGTTTGGTCCAAATGGTTTGCCCCGTGCTCAGATCCATTTGAGTGAGAAAAGAACGCAATAGTGTAAAGGGGGCCACGGTGGCATAAATAGATCCGGTGGCATAAATAAATCCATTTTTTTCTACAATCCCGCCTATATTGTATAACGCATCGCTTTCCATGGCTAATTCATGGCCCCAGACAACAACACCCTTCGGATCTGTTTTAATTATCGAGAGATAGGAAGGACTACCACCGTCTGGAAAGGATCCGATTTCGAGGACAAACCCCTTATCATCTGTTTCAACTATCGAAGATAAATAATTACTGACCGTTGCTCCGCTTCCGTATGAGCGCGCCCATTGAACATTCCCCCCTTTATCCAACTTAAAGACCAGCAACGGCCTGGGGTAGTTCGAAGATTCGGACTGAAAGGGAAATGCACTGACCAAAAAGCCGGTATCACTTGTGGAAATGATGGATTGAATAACCTCTTCTTCGTTTGGTATCATGGATTTGGACCAGATGACACAACCGTTTTCGTCTATCCGGATAAGACCGGTCGTCCCTGGTTCAAAAGATGAATTTTCAGGAAGTACATAGTCTCCTGCCAGCAGATATCCGTTCACTTTATCCCTGGCCATGCAGAATGGTTCCATCGGCAAGCCCGGGGGATTAAACTGTTTCTTCATGTTGCTATTCCCAGCGGAGAGTGTATCCTGATTCGGAGAAAAACCTGCCTGGGCAAGACAGGTGTCGGGCAGGGATAAAAAAATGAAAACAGGTAATATCATGGCAATGGTCTGTCCCATTGAAAAGGAATTTCTTTTCGAAGCATTCTGGCTGCCATCCCTGTCAGGTAAAGGTAATAGTCGCTCGGAACCCCCGCTTCAAAACGCAGGAAGCTACTCTGTCCCACAGGAGGATCATTTGTTATCTTAAAAATCGCTGTTCCTTCATCCATTTCATCAAACATGGTTATATACAGCATTTCCGCCCCTTCCTGGATGGCCCCGGCAAGCTGCTGCCAAAAAAATTTACCCCGGTCGCGCGGTATCTGGTCGATGGGGCTTGCCGGATGCATATTATGCCAACTGAAGCCGGGGAAAACAACCGGGGCATAATCCAGTTTATATTGTCTGCACCAGTCAATGTCCGCTTTGATCCGATCTTTGAATGCGTCATAACTGTCCTCATTAAATCTCCCCACCAACCAGGGTCTTACAATATCCACCTTGCGGATAAGTTCGTGCAGATAGGGGTCCTTTTCGGTATCTTTTCCAAAATCCCTCCAGTAAGCCGGAACACCTAAAAGGACCGAACAGCCGCCATATACCGGATCATTTTTCAGAAAAGCGATGATTTTTTCCGTTTCTTTCAAACTATTGCTCCGGTCGGGAAATCCGACCCCCCAGATAGCTACCAACGGTTTGCCGTTATGGTATAAATAGGTTTGCTTGTTCCCTCTGGCGGCAACACGCAGACTATCGACCAGGCGCTTCCAGTCATTAATAACAATCTGGCAATCGTTATTTTCTTCATTCATTCCCGAGAAATCATACATGATGGCAATTGCCCGCTGGTATTGTCGAGAAGCTTTTAATACGTTGCATAATACCTGGTCGGAATGATGCAGGCTTGCGGGGTCTTTTATATTACTGACTGCCCGTTGAACAAAAGCGCCGTCTATTCCGTATTCTTTCATCCACTTAAAATGAAGATCGACCGTCTGGCTGTCATAGGAACTAAAAAGCCGGGCCTGGCTTCCATCTGCAAGTTTGAAAGGGGTTTCGTAGGTCTTTTTATATTCACTTATATCCGGCCAAAGATCTATTTTACAAGATCCGGGCCCGAAGGTACCGTTGACCGCATAATGATTCCATCCTCTGCCCGCTCCATCGCCGGGAGCATTAAACCATCCCTGGTAACCCGTCATCGTAAGTCCCTTGTAACTGCGGAATGCGGAAGAATCACTGTATTTCTGGCCATTGGCATTATAAAAAACCACACAGGACAAAAACAATAAGGCGATAGCGTGTTTTGCTGGCGACTGTTTCTTCATCAATAAAATGTTTTGAAAAAGGTTAACCATGCCGGGCATGATTAACCTGTCTGTCTGCTATTGTTACATTGCTAGTAACCGGGGTTTTGTGTCCATTGCGGATTCTTCAGCATCTCGTTCACCGGAATGGGTGCGTAATATTTGTCCTGGATGATCGCCAGGTTGGTCGGGCTGATGGGAGGTTCCAAAGGGCTCCTCATGGCAACTATCTGGGGAAGGAGCTGAAGGCGAAAGATATCGAACCAGCGGGTCCCCATTTCGGCGCCGAATTCATAGGCCCGCTCGTAAACGACGGAATCCCGGAAAGCGATCTGGGAGAGCCCTGCTGTCAAAGGCGCTTCTCCGGCCCGGGCCCGGACCAGGTTGATGGCCGCGTAACCGTCGGCTGTAGGTCCGCCGCCGGCCATATCGGACGCTTCGGCATAGGTCAAAAGCACCAGTGGATACCGGAGCACGTCCTGTGTCTTATTCGTGCTTGGGTTCATGGAGATGATCACCGAATCTGTTTCATAAATACCGTCCGCGACGCCATTTACCACGAGACCGGCCCGATACTTCCGGTAGAAAGGATGCTGGTTCGCGTACTTGAGGAGTGGCGAAGTATACGGGACAAGCAGGAAGGTGCCGTTGGGCTGGAGCAGCTTCAACGTCGTATAGAACTCTTCATTAGTCCTTGTACAAGGCGGAGCATTATTAAAATAGGTGATCTCGGGGAAGAATTCCTCCCAACCGAAATTCCCATCCAACCCAATTTCGTCCCAGGCCCCTGAACAATCCCCGAAAAGACGGTCCGGATTTCCACCGGCGACGTTGAAGTGTAAGGCAAAGATGCTCTCCGAATTGTCGTTGGTGGTGAAGACCTGCCCGTAGTCCGGCATCAGGGTGTATTGGCCGGACTGGACGACGGAATCAGCTTCCGATGCAGCCAATGCATAGTTGTTCGTCTGGTTCAGCGGCCAGGTGGCCATGTGCAGATAGACCTGGGCCAATAGCGACCGGGCGGCATTTTGGGTGACATGACCCGATGGCTGGACCGTTCCGCCATAGGCGGGCAACATGCTGATTGCCGTCTGGAGATCCTTTACGATCTGTGCGTACACCGTGGCGACGGAATCTCTCACTGGTCTGTAGGTCGCGCTGACCCCGGTAGTGATCACCGGAAGCGGGCCAAATGTACGCACCAGGACAAAATAGCTCCATGCCCTCATAAAAAAAGCCTGTGCCGCCGCAGCATTCCTGGTCGCCAGGTCGCCGGTCACCTTCTGATAATTATCCGTTACGTTATTGCATTGATAAATCGCGGCCCAGGGGGTTGCCCATACGCTGTTTGCCAGCGAACCGTTCCCGGAGCTTCCGTTCAGCTCGTCGAAACTAAGCTGGTCGCCTTTACCCAGCTGCGGGTCGGTGGTCAGGTCGTCCGAGCCAAAATAAGAATACATGGGAAAATCGAAGGCGTAACCGCCATCGACGACCTGGCCCTGGAAAATGGCCGCCACGGCGGCATCCAGATCGGCCTCGGTTTTGAAATAGGTCTCTGGAGTCAAGCTGCCTTTCGGGTCCTCGGTCAATTTTGCGCATCCCGCAACGGTCAGTACCGCCAGGAACACGAAAAACATTAGATATTTTAGTTTCATTTTAGTAATTTTTTTACTAATTATTTACATCAATTTATTTTTGATCAGAATCCGATCCGGCATCCCAGTGTATAGGTCCTGGCATTGGGAACAACCGCCATTTCCACACCCTGCAGCATGGCATTGGTCGCGTTGGTCAATTCCGGGTCGAACCCGGGGTAGTTGCTGACCGTGAACAGGTTCTGGCCGCTCACATAGACATCGACGCTGCGCACCTTGGCCATGCCCAGTATATTCTGCGGTAAGCTGTAGGTCAGGGATAGATTCTTGAGCTTTACAAAATTTGCGCTGTAGACGAACCGGCTGCTGTTCGTAGGCCATAGTGTCGTATTGCTGAAATGCGGAATGTCCGTTTGATTTTCAGTGGTCCACATCCTGGTCGCATCCTCCAGTGTGGCATTCCGTACCCCGGGAGCCTGGCCCCAGGTATAGGCCAGTGTCTGAGAATATATTTGCGATCCGCCCTGGCCGGCAAACATGAAGGTGAGCATGAAATTGCGGTACCTGAAATCATTGATAAAGCCCCAGGTAAATTTTGGCACCCCGTTCCCGATCGGCACGTAATCGCTCTGGTTGATGTGCCCGTCGTTGTTGACGTCCAGGTACTTGGCGTCGCCGGGGACATTGCCATAGACTGCGGCCGCAGCTGCTTCATTTGTTTTCCAGGTGCCCAGGAATTTGAACCCGGTGAATTCTCCCACTGGCTGGCCCACTTTCAGGATGGAGATATTCGCCTGCGGCTGACCGATCCCGTTTACGATGATATTATCCTGGCCATCCAGGTTCAACACTTTGTTGTCATTGAACGATATCTCGAAGTGGGTGGTCCAATTCAATCCGGTTGTTACAGGTTTGACAGGAGTCCCCGTGATCCCGAATTCGATACCGCGGTTCTGGATGCCGCCGATATTCGTTTCATAGCTTCCGCCCCCGAGATAGGCCGGTGTTTGGAAGAAATAAAGCAGGTTCGAGATCTTCTTCTTGTAGGCGTCGATCGAAACGGTCAGGCGGCTATCAAGCATGGTCGCATCCAGGCCGACATCGGTTTGCAGGGTGGTTTCCCATCTTAGGTTGGTGGACACGGGAGGTCCAAGCGGCGTGCTGACGGATGGGGAATACGAATCGTAATAATAGGATACGGGGCTGGTATTGATCTGCGCGATGGACGAATACGGCGGTACACCCTGGTTGCCGGTTTCGCCATAGCTGCCCCGGAGTTTGAGCGAGTTGAACAACCTTGAATTCTCCATGAACTTCTCTTTGGATAGCACCCAACCCAGGCCTACTGAAGGGAACGTGCTGTATTTTTTCGTCAGGACGGAAGAACCGTCGTCTCTTACGCTGGCGGTGAGCAGGTATTTATCCCTATAGGCATAGTTGATCCTTCCCATAAAGGACTGCAGGCTGCTGGCAGAATAACCGGAAGTGGTTTGCTGAGACTGGCCCAGGCCTAGGTTGTAATAGCCCAACGCATACGTCGATAGGTTGGCTGACCTTGCATTCATGTTCTGGTTGGTCCCCTCCTGGTACTCATAAAGACCGACAACGGTAAGGGCATGATCGCCCCGGTTCAGTTTGTAGGTCAGGAAGTTACTGGTCTGGACTGCACTGCTCCATGTTGAGTTTCCCTGGGCATATCCCGCCGAGATGCCATTGACGACCGTCTGGCTGGTGTTCAAGCCGAAGAACTGGCGATTCCATCCGTAATTAGATTCATACGAATTGGAAGAGGTGAAGCTCAGGTTCTTCAGAATATGATATGTGATGACGCCGGTGCCGAGCACGTCCGTATTGTTCCCATCCACCAACTGGCTTGTTTCCTGTGCCACCGGGCTTACACTCAGGGTGCCATAGGAAGATTGGATGGTCAACTGCCCGGTCGCCGGGTTACGGACGGGGGCTGTCGGGTCAAACAGGACGGCTGAGGCGAAGGGATCGCCGCTATCCCCTGCATAGGCCGTATTTCGGCTGAACGGAAGCGCGATGAGGACATTGAATTTCAGATCCAGCTTATCCTTGATCTTGAAGTCCAGGTTGGATCGCAACGTAGCCCTTTTATAATACTGGTTCAGCAGGATGCCCGGCTGATTGAGGTAATTGAAAGCAAAGAAATATTTCGAATTCGGTGAACCACCGGATACGGACGCCTCATAGTTCTCTACGATGGGCTTCTGTGTCGCCGCCTTCTGCCAGTTCGTTCCCGGGTTGGTCTTGAAGGCATCCAGTTGGGCGGCGGAGAAGGCCGGGGGTGCGTTGGAGGTATTTGCTATCTGGGTATTGACAGTGTTGGCGAAATCGTAGGCGTCCATCAGTTTCAGGTATTTCGGCATTTCGTCTTTTTGTACCCAGGCACCGGCATTGAGGCGCGGAGCCCCATCGTGACCGGACTTCGTGGTGATGATGACGACCCCATTGGACGCCCTTGAACCATAGATGGCGGTGGCGGAAGCATCTTTCAGTATCTCCAGGGATTCGATATCCGAAGGACTGATCGATCCGAGATTGGCCCCGATATAGCCGTCGATCACGTAAATTGGCTCATTGGAACCGGTGATGGAGTTCACTCCCCTGATCCGCACGCTGAGCGGGGTTCCGGGCATACCGTTGGGGCTTTCGACGGCTACCCCGGGGGTCGTTCCCTGAAGGGCTTGCTCGACCCTGACAAGGGGTCTTTTGGCGATCTCTTCTGCCTTTACGGTGCTGATGGCTCCCGTAACATCCCTCTTTCTCTGTTCGCCATAACCTACTATCACAATTTCCCCCAGTGCCCTGATGTCTTGCCGTAGCTTGATAGTAATATTATTGCGTCCTTTTAACGCATACTCTTCCGGGAGATAGCCGATAAAACTCACCAGTAAAACAGGTCTTGTCTCGTCTCCGGTATTGATATGAAAGTTTCCTGACTCATCTGTGACCGTAGCGATGGTAGTTCCCTTGAGCGTCACTGTCGCGCCTGCCAAAGGTTGTCCATCTTCATTCAGGATCCTTCCATGAACATCGGCAAGCGGGTGAAGAGCGGAGCGGGCACTATCGACGGACGGAAGGACCGGAATTAGTTCTATCAGAACTACATTATCCTTGATCCGGTACGACAATGGCAGACCCTGAAGGCAAATATCCAGGACCCTGGATAAGGGGGCGTCCTTCACGTCGATGCAAACGGTACGCGACTTATCCAATAAGCTTTCATTCCATAAAAAAGAAAAGTCCGTCTGTTCTTCGATTAACCTGAAGGCCTTTTCAATCGTTATTTTCTTGGCCGAAATGGTAATGCTTTGAGAAAAGCTGTTTGCACTCACGTGCAAAGAGACGCCGAGGATAAAAATGGCAGTGATTCTCATAACAAGCAGCAATTTCGTTGGCAATAAGCCTCTTTTACAGCAGGCTTTGCAATCTAAAGACAGTTTCATACTTTTGTCTAGTTGAGTTGAGGGTGAAACATTCATTTTTGCTAGTGACTGTTATTTCTTAGTGACTCAATGTTTCCGGGGCCAGACGCAATCAGGCTCCGGTTTTTTTTGAGTCCAAGAAAATAATTGATTGGCTATTTTACCATATTTAATCAGTATTTGGTTACAAAATAAGTACAGCCCTAATCGTATTACAGAATGGTAATTTTGTTCCCTTCTATTTTGTAATGAACCCCATTTTCGCCCAGGAATTCCATTACTGTTGACAAGTTAACATCCTTGTGTATAAACCCGCCGACCCGTATATCCGGAACCTTCCCCTCAAAGACTACATCGACATCATACCACCGCGTCAATTGGCGCATGATTGTTTTCAGATCCATATTGCTGAATTGAAAACGGCCATTTTTCCAGGCCATCACTTCGTCTATATTTGTATCATCGACGACCCGGATGCCATCATCGTTGCGATTGCCGAGTATGGCCTGTTGTCCGGGACTGAGTATACTGCTGTTCTTTCCCCTGATCACTTTCACGCTTCCCTCCAGTAGTGTGGTCTTCATCGCATCTTCGTCATCATACGCGTTAACATTAAACCGGGTACCCAATACCTGTATGATCTCGTCGCTGCCGGCCCGTCTTACAGTGAATGGCATTCCCGCATTTTTCTTTATTTCAAAGTAGGCTTCGCCGGCGATTTCAACCCGCCTTTCTTTACCTGCAAAGGCAGTAGGGTATTTAATAGATGAGGCGGCATTGAGCCATACCTGGGTTCCATCGGCTAAGATCACGGTCGCCTTTCTGGCCCTGGGAGTGGTCAAGGTGTTATAAAGGATCTCGGTCGGTTTTTCATTCGAGGAAGTATAGTTGAGTTGGCCATTATTCAGCTTCGTGATCCGGGTAGCTCCCTGGGTAGCCAGAGACCCGTTCTGCATGCTGTCCAGTACTATTTTCTGCCCATCCGCCAGCGTAAGAATGGCGCCATCGTGACCGGGCGGTACGTCATGTTTCTTAGCCGCAATGGCCTTGGTCCTATCGGGTTTGGCTTCGCGCCTCATCCGGATATACGTTCCGACACCCAGCAAAAGGATGACGGTAGCGGCAAAAGCGATCCAGCGCCTCCGGTGGAGGGGAATAACAGGTGCGGGTAATGGATACGGCTTGCCGGCTTCCCGCTCTTTGATCCTGGCCTGTAACGAAACGAAGACCTCTTTGAGATCATAATCCCTTGAACCATCGGAGAAAGCTGGATCGGAAAAAGATCTTTTCAGTACGCTCTCCAGGGCCTCCGGGTCATATTCATTGTTGATCAGCTCGTACAATCTTGAAAAATCCTCCGGGGTAATGCTGTCATCCAGGTATTTCTGAATAAGATCCTCCACTGTGCTATTTGACATATCCGTTTTTTGAGGTGTGATCTTCAGTCATTTGAACGGAACATTACACCGGGTTCACTATAAAGACGGACGAGCCTGGAAAAAGAGAACATCTGATCCGGAAAAATAATGTATACCGAGTGGGTTTATAGAAAATTGAACAGGAAAGAAGCGACAAAAAATAATTTTCCCGGATCCTTCATGATTTCTTTCCTGAGCGCCATAAGCGCCCGGACCATATAGGTTTTAGAGGAGATCGTTGTGATATTCAACCTTTTGGCAATTTCTACATGGCTTAGTCCTTCCAATCGGCGCAAATTGAAGACTTGCCGTAGCCGGGATGGCAACTTACGAATAGCCGCATTCAAAGCCTCTCCTAATTCCTTTTGTTCCAGTAATTCCTGGGGGGAAGATTCATTATAAGTAAAATAATTTGTCAGGAATTCGTGGTTGGATTCATGGAAGATCTTCGTCCGGATCTGATCGTGAATAAGATTCCTGGTTATGACAAATAAATAAGACCTGAAATCCCTGACTTCCGTCAATTTCGTCCTGCTATTCCAGAGCTTTAAGAATATATCCTGTGCCAGATCCTTTGCCTGTTCGGGTGTTTTTGTCAGACGTAACCCTATTCCATACACCTGATCCCAATACAAATCAAATAATTGCTGGTAGGCCTGCATATCGCCTTTTGCTACTAATCGCAGCAATTCCTGTTCGTTATGTATGCTTTCCTTCTCCAATTGGCAAGTGTAGGGCTGGTATGACCATTTAAAAGTACATATTTCTCCTTACTTATCAACCTGCTGGAGAAGAAACTCAAATACTTTGCTATTTGGGCGCGTGTTTTTTTTATCGGGCGACAGTCTGCGGAAATTGCTAACCAACAAACAGGATTGCAAACAATGCGTAATTACGACTATCGCCATTTTCGGATTCCAACGCGGATATAGTTGTCCGTTTCCCTGGCGTCGTTCCATCACCCGCCCGTTGCCGATCTTGCCAAGATGGCGGAAAAGATCGAAAGAATAAGTCCGATAATGAAAAAAATCCCGCCAAAATAATAAAGAGATATGACCATTCTCCTAGGATTCGATATTGTGCGTTGCCGTAAACAGCATCTCCGCCGGCGAGGGAATTTAGTGTCAATCCCAGACCGCACAAAATAATCGAGAACAGATAAGAACACCATCCTACGATAACGAAGAGCCGCCTGGTCCGGCCTGCGTGTTGAAAGTCGGAGACTTTCTCTGCAAAGCTTAAAGAAAAGGCGAGTACTGCCGTGACAAGGGTCAGAAAGTGAAGGCACATGTCCTTGGTCTCGGTGTAGTTATACTTTAAAAATAATTCAGCATCGGTCATTTCAGTATTGAGGGTTTAATTTGTTTTTTGGGGTCCGGAAAGATCATCTCTCCCTTAACGAGCCAGGAGATTCCGAAGGCGAAGAGGGCGGACGTCTCAAAGACAAACGTCCACAGCTTAAAATTGGTAATCCATTCGGGCTTTTTAATGCCTTTGATGTTCAGTATCCCAATACAGGCGATACTAACGAGGATCAAGGCACCGCAGACGTAGTAGATTCCATTCCGGATCTTTTTTTGATGCGTTTTTTCTTTTGCCCGGTTGGGGTGGGTTTGCGTAAAGAGAACGAGCGAGAAAAAGGCAAAGGTGGCGAATAGAAGGCTTGCAAATGTATAGTGTGCAGTATTTCTGGCTTTGTTCGCCGGAAGGTCCACCAGGTTACAAATGCCATCGCAGGCGCAAAAGGCATCGGTTGGGCAAAAAACCACCCCCAATGCACAGCAGGCGGCAAAAAAGGCGGCTATCCGGTCGGCGGGAGCCGGTCCATTGTAAGCAAAGAGAAAAAGGGCGACGGCGCATAGGGTCCCGGTAAAATAGGATCCTAAAACGGTGTAGTAATAGTGGCTGATGGACGGCGGGGTGGGACAACTAGAATGAATTACGGCAAATCCGATGATCAGGACTGCTGGCAGGGCAATGCCGAGCCATCCGACGCTCCGGCGCAGGGTGATGTAGGAGACGACGTATTGATTCCTTTCCCGGGTTGGGGTGATTAGGGACATACTTGAAGTTAGTATCTCTTTAAAACCCAAAGTACCGTGAAAACACCCTTTTTTGTTAATGCCACCTGGCAGGGGTAACAAACCAGGATGAGAGGAGTATGTTTCACTCTACCTTCACCTGGTCATCCGCAGCCCGCGGATCATATTTCTGGTTGCAAAATCGCCGTATCTTTACTCAGACATTTCTCGCATATCTGATAACAAACCAACCCCTTAAATATATTGGAGCTCCTCGTTACCATTGCGATTCTATTCGGTTTTTCCGCACTCTTCGGCCGAAATCTACCGGTTATGGAGCAAGGTCACGCGAAAAAATTCAACCTGAACGGATATTGGCTTTACTTCCATAGAAATGCGGTCACTTTCGTTCTGGCTAAGATTTGCTCAGTGAGACGCCATGTTTTAGTTATTATACTCCTTTTGAGTCTCGTCGCCAATTCGTTCGCTCAGCAGACTCATATTGATGTGGCACCATCGGGAAGAAGCAATTATCTGCCTGTCAAGGGTGGCGCCATACGTATGCCTATTGATTCGACGACTTCATTGGATAGTCTCATCGGGAGATTATCCGGCAATTGGGAGTTTGTCGAAACGGGTAAAATGTATTGGATCGGATATACAAATGACATGTTCTCCATAGCTGCCAGAGGCGATGGCGCAATCGGGCCTTTGATTAACGTGGTAGAGCATTCCATAAATTACAACGCAAAACTTGGCGCTATTTACACGCTTCATCTGATAGGAATTAACAGGAAAATTATCGGAAGATTTGTAGAAGCGTTTGTCGATACCAACGCCAGAAAAGCGCTTCTGCATTTACTCCGGTACACCGATTGGCAACCAACGATAATGGAACTTTTGATCCGGGATCCCTGGAAGTCCGATCTTCCTGATTTGATCGGAACGATGCAACAAACCGATTCGGATTGCTGGGCGGTGGTCGCTGGTTTGAATAGATACAAATTGGCGGACGCACCCATTCATCAGAAGATTCCGGATAATATAGGTAATGTCGTTCTTAAGCTGCGATACAGCGATCCGATGAGGCTTGAAAATAACTTTGATTTCGACGGGCAAATAAAGGAAGTGCTTGACTCGATTATTGCCCTTCATAATAATTTGATTGCTGTGGACACGGCTTTGCTTTCTCAGAAGCTAGCGGGGAATTTCAGATTTAAGTTAGGAAATGAAACGTTTCCCGATGGATCCCAAGGAACGTCTATTGGAAGTTTCCTGGACCCTTTCGGTTCTGACATGTTCTTTGACATGGGGAATAAATTTCAGTATTATTTAGACGACGGAAAATTGTATATATGCACAGCTGATGCAACAAAAAAACGGTGGATTAATTGGTGGGTAAATTTGACTCCCTCACAACAAATGAAGTACATTCAAGAAATCCCTGGTCAAACGCGAAGCAATTAATCGCTTAATTCCGGATTGCGTCTTCCCTACCCTTTTCACCCTGTTTTACAATGCCTGCAGGACGTTGATAATTTCGCCGATGATTTCTTTGTCCGGCGCCTTGCCAGTAAACCCCTCCGGCAATATAGCCCGAAACTCCCCCGCGTCGTCCCGTTCGATTACCACTTCAACGCCGTCTATGTCGACCAGGAATCGCATACCGTACCGCCAAGCCTGCACACGGGCGGTAAAAAGCCGTTCCACGTCGCGAATAGTTACGGGAATTTCGACCGTTTGTTCCATGACTGTAAATTACGCTTTTACCCAAACCAACTCCGCACTCCTCCACCCTATTCCTTGCGCACCTACCAAAGTCCGGTTCTAAAAATGTACAGACAAGCCGACCAACTTCTGAAGCCGGCGCCCAGCGAGGGTTTTGTTTTTTGAGATTCCCACCTCGTATTAATATCTTCATATTCAAAGTCACAGAAAAGTTATCTTGCATTGTATAGCTAAACCTGAGTACGTTATGCGGGTCCTGCTAAAAAAGCTCAACTGGAGGCAAATTCTAATTCATTTCTTAGCCATCTGGCTAATTATGTATTCTTTCAAGCTATCATCCTATTTAATCAATATACGCATTTTCAAGATGATTATCCCCGGCAATAAGCCTGACCTAATGCAAGCTTTTCGAGAAGAAACTGTTTCTTGGGAAGAGGTTAAAACTTATATATATCTTACATCGTCCTTTTGGTTTTAGGCGGGCTGGATGCGTTGGCTGCGTCTACGAAAAAAAAGCAGTCCATCCCGATGGCAAGAGCTCACCTTTTAAGATTGGCTATGGTTCAACCAGACGGGTAACGGTCAATTGCTCGGGTCGTGAGAGATTGATACCCTGCCATCACCTGACCTTCTCAAATTCCAGCAGCTTGACTTCGTCAGGATCACCTAAATAGGTAGACATCAGGATGGAATTACCGGAATGATATAAATCAAATTCAAAGCCTGACCTTTCCTTAAATAGCCGTCCTTTATTAAACTCCATAATCATTTTCCATTCCTTCCCGGTTTTCTCGACGCGCCAATTCCCCGTGGCAGCTAATAACTGATGCTTGACAGGTTCTCCAAATTGGTCGCTCAGGCAATCCGGAAGGTTGACAGCCTCAAAAGTAGAATCTTTACCTAGTATCAATTTGACGCTATCCATCCTGTATTTCTCGCGTTTTATCATGCTATACGTTATTCCGGTAGCCTTCCATACTCCATCCAAGTCCTTGAGCTCATTTCTATCGGTGATCATATTATAGGGGGCTAAATCTCTTGGGCCAAAGAAGTGGCAGCCGCAAAGAGCGATGCACAGAAAACAAATTACCAGGCGCAAATTTCTCCCAGCTGCCATCGACTTGCGTTTTCGTAAAGATAGGAAGAGGGAGCCATTTCTACTTAGTTATGACCTAAGTATGGATGGGAGGCCATCCCGCCCGATCCTACTCTGGATATTTCCGTTGATCCGTTTTGGATTGGCGCCTTTGCACCTTTTATAAAACCCTCAGGGTGATGCCGTTTCCGCTCTTTATCTTTGCAGCATCTATGGCAAACGATATGACATACGAAGAACTGGTGCGGCAACATCCTGGATCCCTGGTGGAGAAAATCGTGACAGAGGTGCTGAATAAGAATAGCGTCGAAGTTCACTTTGAGATGGAGGACGACGAGCAATGGTCGGTAATAAAAATCCATATCTATGAAGAAGACAAGGAGATGGCGCTCCGGTTACTATCAGCTGACAGATGGGTGTTGCAGTTTGGATACTATGACGAGGGTGACGAGTTCATTGAACTGCTTCAGCCGCTTACGCGGCTGGAAAAGGACCTGATTCCTAAGGGACTTCAAAGGGTCATGCTCAAAGTCCTGACCGGCGAAGAAGGCCTGAGGCTCCCGGGCAATTTTTTATCGAGATAGTGCAACGGGCTTCTCACCCTCCACCTGGCTGCCTGGGGCAGCAAATACCAGTTGCAAATGGAACATTTGGGAAATATTAAAGATCGCAAAATACTCTACAGCGGTGACCGAGCTCAGCGTATACTGACTACAAACTTTAAACTTTTTTACATCACCTTGAAATTTACTTCATAGGTTTGGCTAATCTTAAATGAGGATATCTTTTGAATGGGTCGTGAGGATAAATGTCGTCATCGTTAAAAGGTACTCGGTCCCATCCGGTTGAAAATAAAATGAATTTGTCACCCTTCTTCTGATAAAAATAATATGCAAACTTCACTTTTGAGACAGAGGACAATAAGAGTGTATCTCTAATGTTTACACTTGGAAATTCCTTTTTAAGTTGTTGCAAGCTATCAGGAAAACTACCTTTTATTTTCTTATATAATTCAAGTTTTTCTACAACGTTATCCAAATCATAACTAACTAATTCCGGAGGTGTGCTAAATATCCTGTTATCCATTTGATGAAACATAAAATATGTGATGGTAATATTCAAGACAATTTCAACTAAGATCACCGCCAAAAAAATCTTACTCCGTAAAGAAAATATTGCATAGAAGATAAGAATAATCGCAACTATAATCCCAAAATAAGGGACCAAGCACCATATGCTGATTGCATAAAATTTATTTTGCCTTGCCGACATTAGCATACCTCAGCTATTTACAAAAAGAATACTATAATTTTTAGTATTTGGCCTGGGTAGCTACCACGGAGCAGCCGGTTTTGACCTGGTGTACGAATGCGGAACAGCTTTCACCCTGAAAAAAGAAAGCACTTATTTATTCAGTCGTCTGGCAGCAGACGCTTTGGCGGCTGACCTAAGTTCGTTTGCGTGGCTTTCGCCTTTCCCGGGCTTGACAGCTTTCTTTGGGGATGTTCTCTTCTTCGTCGGTTTTACCTTCGCGGATTTGGCTGATTTCTTTACCATAGTTGAACGAAATTAGGTATTTCTTATCGAATTGTTCATATGCACGCCATATACCCAACTGAAGGATGGTGATGTCATCGCCGGGGGGCCCTTCAGCGATTGAAAGAAAAGCTATGTATATTCGGCAAATACTACAAGATGCCTTTCACATTAAAATTGATATTTTATGGCTAAACTTGATGAACAAATCCCTAATGATAAAGATATTATAGCACTATTGCAGTCAATTGATAACAAATTAGGTGAGAGGAAAAAGTCGGGATTCCTGGATTATTTTCCATTGATCGTAAGGTTATACTCTTCACTCCAGGCCTTGGGGGATGGAAAATCTTATTCCCGTTCTCGAAGCCAAGAATTATACATTCAAGGCGTCTGTGAATCACTCCGTTCTTCCTGGGGATATCGCTTTCTTCGATTTTGGAGAGCGGAAGGGACCCCAAGCATGTGGAATCGTGTATCGGGTAGACAATACTTTCAGCTATACACTTGAGTTTGAAGATGGCAAAGTGGCGTCGGCGACAAGGTATTTGGACGATGTTCTGGTTTTTGCACGGATACCGGCTGCGGGAAAATAAGCTACTACGATTGCGTGGGATAAGAGTCCTTTGCTCGTTGCACTATTCCTTTTCAGCGGGTTAAGGTAGGAATCTAAAAAGCCGTATCTCGCCGTCCGCCATGGGGAAGGAACAATTGCGGGTCTCTTGAATCGATAAGCCGTTAACTTATTATCCTTCCAAGGATCTGTTTTCCAAATGATTTTCAGATTTTAATGAAGAAGCATTATTCAGGAAATAAAGTTTTGTCGATTCCCGGGACTATTCTGAGCGCATTCCGGTAATAGATCTTTTTGAGAATGTCATCGCTTAGTCCGAGACCATACATTCTCCAGAAGGCGTGATACTTTTTATGATAAGGAAAATATTCATCCGTAGTTTCAAGGACGCGGAAATAAGTTGCGTATTCAGAAGGCACCCAACTGTCTTTGCCAAATAAGATCCTGTCCTGGTATTTCTCAAAAAACTTTTTTGCCGTCACGGGTTGTCTTCCGATCTCTGCTATGACGGCTCCGAATTCAACATATACATTCGGAAGTTCGCTGAGTAGACTGTCCAACGCGCGGAGATTGTTGGCAAGCCATCCAAAATGAGCGGCAATAAATATGGTATGCGGGTGTTTTCTAAAGACATTATGCTGTTCTGTGATCAGTGTTTCCCAAGTTGGAAGTCCCTTTTGATAATAACTGCGATCCGGGTGTGTGGTTACCTCGAGCCAGCGTTCGTTATTTTTATCCACGGGATCCCAAAAGCTTTTCGGATCGGCCGAATGTATTAACACAGGAATATGAAGTTCCCCGCATTTTTCCCAGATGGCATCAAGCCTCGGATCGTCAACACGAATAAACTGATTCTTCTCGTCTTTATAATCGAGACCGAGATCCTTGTAGATCTTCAAACCGCATGCGCCTGATTGCACGTCTTTCTCCAATTCCTTTACCGCATTTTCCGTCCATCCTTTATCGCCAAACCCTACAAAAGAAATATTGGTAAATAATTTTAGGCGTTTTGCATTTGTTTCGGCGATATGTCGGAGGCTCTTCACAAGGTAATCGTTGCCCTGCACGTCAAATCCTCCGTTGCGGCCGGCCGATTGTTTGTAGCTTTTCCCGCTTAGATTATTCATCACTGCCATATTGAGTTTGTTCATTTCCGAAAATAATTCGGGAATATCCTGGTTGGGAACATCCCATTGATGATTATGAACATCAAAGAAAGGAAATTTGGCGTGGGTGATCAGATGCTGTGGAACGACCAGCGTTGATTTCGGTTCGTAGGTTTCGAAATCCATATGCCCGGGCGATGACTGCGCAGCAGCGAAGAAAAAGCGCAGATTAAAGACCAAAATAATAAAGACGTATTTCATATAAATTTAATTTTATCGCCATCGCGCATCATCAAGGGGGTTTGATATTTTAAGGCGATCCAACCCGAAATTGTGACCCGATCGGACTCAACCAGGACGATTATGAGAATAAGCAACTTACAATATCCGCAATAATTTGACAAAATAAAAAAACCTCCAAATTCAGCGTATTTGAAGGCTTTGAACAGTGTGGTGACCCGGGTGGGACAAATTTCAAACCGGGTTTGGGAGGATTTGAGGCTATTGCTCGCCCTCCCCTAACCGCCGAAAGCCGATACGAGGCCTGGGCTCCTGTGGCGGATTTAGGAGTTCTTTGAGTGCGTTGAAGATGATCTGAATTTCTTCTTCGTGTTTATCCAATCGCCAATTCTGTTTAAGCAGTTCTTTCTCGATTTGCTCCAATTTGACAAAAATGTCTTTCTGAGTTAACATCAGCTCCCTGATTCGGGTAAAAACGCGAATAATCTGTATGTTGACTTGGATTGCAGTCGGACTATTCAACACACTCGACAACATCGCGACTCCCTGTTCTGAAAAGGCCATAGGCGCATATTTGCTGTGCTCACCTCTCTTTAAGGTGCCAATTTGGTTCCTTAAACCCTCATATTCCTGAAATGTAAGCTCGAACATAAAATCGCTTGGGAATCGGTCCGAATTACGTCTTACCTGCCTTTTGAGTTGTTTGGTTTCCACGGCATACATTTCTGCAAGATCGTAGTCCAGCATGACTTTCCGGCCACGTACCATGTAGATCTTGCTTAGAATCATCTCTTCCGCGAGTACCGTCGCTGTAGCTGCCTTTGCCATATAAACATCGGTTTACAGGTGGAGTAAATATCGCCACCACAATGAATGATTGAATTCAACTAATCTTAAAAGACTGGGTTAGGCTGAAACAGTGGGGAAACAAAATTAGAGAAACTACTTTCTTTAATTCTAAAAAATTGCATGGCCCATTATTTCTACCGATCCAGCCCCCAACCGGATTCAAACCCGAAGACAATGGTTATGAAAGCGATATAAATGCGGGGTCGAACGAAGGACATTTTCAAACACAGAAAAACCCGCTGCCAGAGCGAGTTCTATTAAATTGAAAGATAAATGGTGACCCGGGCGGGATTCAAACCCACGACCGCCTGCTTAGAAGGCAGGAGCTCTATTCAGCTGAGCTACCGGGTCGGTTCGCGCATAACGTTTGGAAAATCGCCGACCGGCCGGGCCGCGCAGCGAAAACCGCCGCGAAAATAAAACAAATTCGCCGTTATTCCTATCTTCGGCCCGCCATCCCGCCCGCAGCCGGCGAGTCGCGCAAACACCCATCTATGGACGTCAAGATCGAAGAAAGCTGGAAAGAAGCCCTGAAGCTGGAATTCGCCAAGCCTTATTTCATGCAGATCACCACCTTCCTCAAAACGGAGAAGATGAGCGGCACCACCATCTATCCTCCGGGCGGGCTCATCTTTAATGCCTTCAACAGTACCCCCCTGGACAAGGTCAAGATCGTCCTGCTGGGCCAGGACCCTTATCACGGGCCCGGTCAGGCCCACGGCCTGAGCTTTTCCGTGCCGAAAGGCATCCCCCCTCCTCCCTCCCTGATCAATATCTTTAAAGAACTCAACTCCGATATCGGTATGCCCATCCCTAACCATGGCAACCTGACCCACTGGGCAGAGCAGGGCGTCCTCCTGCTCAACGCCTCCCTTACCGTCCGCGCCAACGACCCCATGAGCCATGCCCGGATCGGCTGGGCTGAATTCACCGATGGCGTGATCAGTAAAGTCTCCGCGCAGAAACCGCACGTTGTCTTTCTGCTATGGGGTAAGTTCGCGCAGGAAAAACAAGCCCTCATCGACGAAACGAAACACCTGGTGCTGAAGGCGGCGCACCCGTCCCCCTTCTCCGCCGACCGCGGCTTCTTCGGCTGCCGTCATTTCTCCCGCGCCAATACCTGGCTCATGAGCAAAGGCATCGACCCCGTCGACTGGATATTGAACTAAACGCGATCAACTATGACGTCCCCCGCGACAAGCAAAAAGTTTGGAATTTGGGATATCCTCGGCCGGGTCTGGGCCGTCTGGGTCATCCTGATCTTCGTCCTGACCATGCTGGTTTTTATGATCCCCTTCCTCCTTTTCTGCTATTTCCGTAAAGACCCCGCGAAGACCAATTGGTTCACCCGCAACTCCCGGATATGGATGGGCGTTTTCCTCCCCCTGGCCGGCTGCCCGCTGCGCATAAAAGGCAGGGAGAAATTTGCTCGTAGTACCACCTACATCGTCGTCTGTAACCATAACGGCCTCATCGACGTGCCCGTGACCTCCCCGGGCATCCCCGGCGGCAACAAGACCATCGCCAAGATCGAAATGGCCAAAACCCCGCTTTTTGGGATGATGTATCGGACCGGCAGCATACTGGTCGACCGCAAAAGCGAATCCAGCCGGCGGGAAAGTTTCGTCAAAATGAAAGAAGCGCTGGACATGGGTCTGCATATGTGCATCTATCCGGAGGGGACCCGCAACAAAACGTCCGAGCCGCTGAAATCCTTCCACGACGGGGCCTTTCGCCTCGCAATGGCTACCGGGAAGGCGATCATCCCGGCTGTCATCTTTCATAGCCGAACCATCATGCCGGCCGACAAGCCCTTCTACTTCCGGCCCCACCGGCTGGCCATGCATTTCCTCGACCCGGTTGCCCCGGCGCCGGACGATACCGTGGAAAGCCTAAAACAAAAAGTCTTTACGATAATGCGCGACTACTACGTAACCTATTCATTGTAGAAATACTTCGTGCGGTTGATCTTAAGATCCTGCAGAATACCCGCCTTCGGACTGATGGTAAAGCTGAAGAAGTGGGAATAGCCGACCGGGGTAACGTTGATGGCCATCTGCCAGCAATGCAGATCCCGCGAAATGGAAGCGGTCAGTGACTGCATATCTCCATTTTTCACATCATAATAGCCGTTCAACCCGATCTTCCATTTTGGGGTCAGGTTGAAGTCGCCGCTCCAGTTAACGCTGGACGTAATCGTGGTCTTATAGCTGTAGTTGGCCTGTAACGCATTCGTGAAATTGAGCGCAAACGAGAGGTTGAGCGACCAGGGGATATTGAAATCCGCAAACTGCGCGGGGTTCTGCCGGATATAATTCAGCTGCGCCTGCTGCTCTTCCATCGTCATCGGGATCTGATCCGACCCTTGCGCCGCATTCTTCTGATCCGCCAGTTTCTGATCGAGCGGGGCGCTCTTGAAGTTGGTCGAGATCGCGATATTTCCGGAAGTGATCCGGCCGACGGAGAATTTGCCGCTCTCCCAGGCATATTTGTTGATATCTGTTCCGAACGAATTGTGCTGATAGGGGTCCACCGAGGCGCCCGCCGTAATATTGATATTCTTGAAAAGCGTACTTCGTAAATACAGCGTAAAATTGGACAATTTAAAAGAGTCAGCCAGGTAGTTATAGCTCCCCGTTATTCCAAGACCATCGATGATCGTGGTCTTTTTGATGCCAGCGGAAGAGGTGTCGGTCTTCGATCGCGTTTTGATCTCGAAATGGTTGTCCAATCCAAACGAGAGACCCCCGAACGTCCCCTCCGAATACGCCCCGTACGTTGTCCCGTCATAATAAGACACCCGGCGGGTAGGAGTGTATTTGCTCAAGTCGCCCGAGTCATAGGGCGTCCGGATCGTATACCAGTCCTTTCCTGCAAAATCCGGCGTATAGCTGAAGCTGACCGTCGGCCGGATCACATGCCGGATACCCATCAGCGTGCTGTTGCGGCCAAATCCCTGGAACGTACCGAAAATCGCCGAGGCCAGGCTAATGCTATAGGACATGCTCTCCTCCTGGTAAAAGCCTTTCCGGATGGCATCCGTATCTACCTTGTTGAAGGCGGCGTCATAGTGCCGGTACATCCGCTGCGAATACACCCGCTCCGACAAGCTGACACCCGGAGTCACCTGGACCGGCCCTTTGATGGGCAACGAAAGGCTGATCGGAATGGTGTTCTGCATGCCCCATTGGAACGTGTCGATCGCCCGCTTGATGGTGAACAGCGAGTCATAGAAGCTGGACGCGCCCCCGACCGTGGTGCTCAATCCGATACCCAGCTTTTCATACCATTTGGGGGTACCAATGGGTGTCTTGCTTTGCAGTGGATAAAGCGTCGGGACGGTGAAGGAGAGATTCGGCAGCGAAACATTGATCAACCTGGTCTCGTTATCCTGGTTGTGGTTGGCACTCATAGTCAGGTTGTACTTGCCGTCAAATGTATGCGAATATGTGATCGACGAGCTCAGCTGGTTATTGTAGGCTGCCGTCGGGTTGTTAAGCTGGCTGGCCGCAAACTTCGTGGACGCCACGTTGACATTGGCGGAGAAATTGGTGCCCGGCCGCGCCTTGCTGTCCATGGAATGGCTCCAGTTGAAGCTGAAGGTCTTGGTGACGTCGAAGGCGTCCGCCCCTGCCGAGCTGAGCAGCTTCGTATACTGGTAAACGAAATTCACCATCCCGCTGTATTTGTACCGGACCTTGTATTCGGGCGTGAAATAGAAGGCATACCCGCCATAGGTATACAGATCGGTCTTGAAGATCATGTCCAGGTTGTCACTGACCACCTTATAATAGCCCAGACCCGTCAACCCCAGCCCCGCCTGATCGCTGGAAGTGAATTCCGGCGGCAACAGCCCCGAATGCCTGCCCGTTGTTAGGGGGAAGAACCCAAACGGAATGTAGATCGGGAGCGGCACTCCTTCGAACTCCGGGTGGACCGGGCCGGTGATGGCAAACTTATCTTTGACGATCTTCATCTTGTTGGTGCGGAAGGCAAAATGCGGCGTATCCAGATTACAGGTGGTGAAAACACCGCGGTACCCAAAATATTCCTCCGGCGTAATCTTCTTCATCTTCTCCGCATGTACATACATCTGCCCCGAGACCGTGTAGGTATGCTGGGTGATCCCTTTCTGAGTTTTGGTGTCGTATTTGATGGTGTCGGAAACCATGGTGTTGTCCGCCTGGACCATTTTGGGCAGTCCAATCACATTCCCCGCCGAATCCTTGCTCGGCGAAGCGATCACCAGGTTATGATCCTGGTCCAGCGTGATGTGGTCGGCCGTCAGGTGGGCGTCCCTTTGCTGGATATCGGCCTTGGAATAAAGCTTCACCTGATGATTGTGCACACCAATGACGATGGAATCCGCAGCCTTGTAATCGAATTCTGCCTCCATGGTATCCTTGGATATCTGATAGTCGGGTGTATCCGCGCTCCGGCCATAGCGCAGCCGGATGGTCAAATACCGGGTCGTATCCGCGCGGATGTTCCGGTACCCGGTGTCCAAGGAAGGCGGCCGGGCATGGGGTAAACTATCGGGATGGAGGGGTCTGGCCGTGTCGGCGGAGCGGGAAGATGTTAGAGTTTTGGTAAAACGGACGGCGGGTGAATAATTTGCGGGACTATTGAACGTTACTGAAAAAAATAGGACAGTAAATATCACTATCAGTAAAGATTGAAAAGTAATTTTGCGTCCGTTATTGTTCATACATTTATTAAACAGCGAATAGGTTTCGGCTATAAGGTACGCGGCAAAAATAGCTATAACTCCCATAAGAATATGTGAAGATTAAAGGGAATTAGCAAAATATCAGGACTATGATCAGAAAGACTGCCGCCTTGTTAATGTCGCTCCACACGATCATCATCGACCCGGGCCACGGCGGGATTGATCCCGGTACGCATGGATTGTTCAGCAAGGAGAAGAACGTTGCGCTCAGCATCTCCCTTAAACTGGGCAAGGCAATGCAGGAAGAATATCCCGACCTGAGGATCGTTTATACCCGGACAACGGATCAGCTGCCCGGCAACTGTAAGACGATCCGCGACGGTATCCGCTACCGCGCAGAACTCGCCAACCGGGAACATGGAGATCTGTTCATCTGCATCCATTGCAACTCCAATGGGCAGCCTCCGGGCCGATATCCCGTTCAGGAGCTGAGCGGGTATAAGGTGATCGGGAAAGGAAGAAAAAGACACAAGGTACCTGTCTATGTGACCCGATGGATCACCAATACCCGGACCGGCACGGCCAGCTATATCTGGAAAGCCGACCGGAGCCTTCCGAAAGGGGTAGCCATCAGCCAACGTAATAGCGAGAATATGGGAGATACGGACAACAGCGCTTACGACTTTAATACGCCTGAAGCCAGGATGGCCGGCCTGCTGTATGAGAAAAAATATTTTGCGAACAGCGCGCAATTTGCTACCCTTGTTGAAGATGCGTTCAAGAAATCCGGCCGCCGGAGCGAAGGTGTCCTGCAACGCCAGATCGGGATCGGCGTCCTTCAGGCGACAGGAATGCCGAGCGTACTCATCGAGACCGGGTATCTGACCAATGAGCAGGAGGAGCGCTATCTGAACAGCAGGAAAGGACAGGACCAGATCGTCAGCAACATCATGGCCGCCTTCCGGCAATATATGAAACTAACCTCCGGCGAACACGCAAGAGAGACCGGCCAACACCCGGCGCCCTCCGGCGAACATCCCGGCCCAAAAAATGTTAATTGAACAACACCCCCGAAAGGGAACGCTATAAGAAGAGAATGAAACGATCGAAACACCTATTGATACTACTGGCGGGCGGGACCTTCTTCGCCCTGACCTCCTTCCATTCCAGCGACCGTCATGCCGATTTTCCCGGCGACCGTCATCCGGCAAATTCCCGGCCCGCTACGGGTCCCCGACCCTCCCAGAGACAATCCATCCGGACGATCATCATCGACCCCGGTCATGGCGGATTCGACCATGGGACCGCCGGCCTGTTCTCGCTGGAAAAGAATGTAGCGCTCGACATATCCATGAAGCTGGGCGCGGCGATCAACGAAGCCTTCCCTGATATCAAGGTCGTTTACACCCGGACCACCGATGTCATGCCGGGCGTCGGCGCCGACCTGCCCCCGGGATATACCTATCATTCGGGTATTGCCGCCGGTTTGAATTACCGTGCGGACCTCGCCAACCGGTCCAAAGGCGACCTCTTTATCTGCATCCATTGCGATAATGACGGCCACCCTGCCGGTCCTTACACCGCACATCGGATCATCGGTCATAAATACGTTGGGAAAGGGAAAAGACGACACCGCGTCCCCATCTACGAAAGCTATACCGGCCACCACACCCGCAAAGGAACGGAGGCCTTTATCTGGAAAGCCGACCGAAGCGGCTTCAAAGCTGAGGCGATCAACGAACGCAGCGAATTCGATGACCCGACCGACAGCTCGGGCCAGAGAAGCACTGACAGCGCCGCCTTCGATATGAGCTCCCCCGCCGCGCGGATGCGCACCCAGCTGTATGAGCAGAAGTTTTTCGCCAACACCGCGCTCTTCGCCACTCTCGTGGAAGACGAATTCACCAGGGCAGGCAGGGAAAGCGAAGGCGTTATCCAGCGGGACGAAGGCCTCCGCGTCCTCCAGGCCACGGGCATGCCCAGCGTCCTGATCGAAACCGGTTTCCTGAGCAACGAAGACGAGGAAAAATACCTCAACAGCGACGACGGCCAGAACGAAATCGTACGCGATATCGTTGACGCGCTTAAACGTTATAAAGCTACCCTTGAGGGCCATCCGATCACCAACGCCGATTCATCCACTGGCCACGCGAACCGTTAAAATCTGCGGGAAAGGCAGCCCTAGCAGAGCCTTATATGAAAAAACCCTAATTTAGCGGAATGAAGATAGCCAACGAAACCAAGGTCGGTCTGCTTGCGGTAATCGCCCTCGCTGGTCTGATCCTGGGCTTTAATTTCCTGAAAGGCAGTAGCTTGTTCCAGCAGTCCAAAAAATTATACGCGCTCTTCAACAACGTCGACGGCATGGAGGTCTCCAATGCCGTACAGATCGACGGCCTCACCATCGGCAATATCTCGGCGATTACCGAGACCGACGCCGACCTGAGCCGGGGTATCCTGGTGACGATCACGCTCAAAAAAGAAGTCCACATCCCCCGGAACTCCATCGCCACGCTCAACCCCGGGCTGCTGATCTCCCCCACCGTGGTGATCACCCGGGGAGACGATACCAAATTCCTGGAGAACGGCGATACCCTCCAGACCAAACAGAAACCCAACATCATCGCCCAGGTCCAACAGAACATCGATCCGATCGTCGCCAAGCTGAACGGCACCCTGACCTCACTGGACTCCCTGATCGAGGTCATCGGCGGGATGTTCGATCCGCGGACAAAGAACAACTTCAGCGCGATCCTCGCCAACCTGGCCGGCTCCACCGCCGAATTGCAGAAGCTCCTCAACAACCAGACAGGCTACCTCGCCCAGTCGCTGAAAAACCTCAACGATTTCACCGGCAACCTGGCAAAGAACAACGACCGCATCACCCATACCCTGGACAACATGGACAAGACCACCAGCAGTCTCGCCTCAGCGAAGATCCCCGAGACCGTCCAGAATCTCAACAACACCCTCGGCGACCTCCGGACCGCCATCAATCACATCAACAGCACCAACGGTTCCCTTGGTCTGCTCATCAACGACAAACGGCTCTACCAGAATATGGAAGCCACCACCCGGAGCCTGAACATCCTGCTGGACGATTTCCGGGTCCACCCCAAACGCTATGTCAACGTCTCCGTATTCGGGAAGAAGGATAAAACAGGCCCACTCACAGCCCCCCTGCCCGATTCTGCAGCGACGAAACCCGATAATAAATAATTCCGCGGATGAAAAGCCGGCTATTGGCCTGTAGAGTTTGCATATTCGTCTGCATCATCCTGCTCGCCCTCGTCCCGCGCGTCCGGAGCCAGATCGCATTCAAGTCCGCCGGCAATGACACGATCAAGATCGTCAAGATCCTCAGCGACGAGACCTATCATTCCGAAGAGATCGATTCCGTGACGACGATCACTACGCTCGTCCATCACGTCGAGATCCAGCAGGAATCTACGCTGATCTTCTGCGATAGCCTTCGCATGAATCCCCATGAAGACTATATTGAATGCTTCGGCAACGTCCATATCAATGACAATGACTCCGTCAATGTCTATTCGGATTACATGAAATACCTGGTGAGCAAAAAGTTTGTCCACTTTGAGCGGAACGTCCGGCTCACCGACAAGAAGGGGACCCTCTTCAGTGACGCTCTTGACTATGACATGAATTTGCACATGGGCACTTATGATCATGGTGGTAAGATTGTCAACAAGGGATCCGTTCTGACGAGCGACCGGGGCGTCTATTTCGAAGAAAACAAGGACGTTCATTTCAGCGGGAACGTCATTCTTCGCGATACTTCATATGACCTCTCCGCCGACAGCCTCCTTTACAATACCGAGACTCAGCGTTCGACCTTCATTACCAAGACCTTCGTCTTATTCAAGGACACCACCCACCGGACAGTCACGACCTGGGCCGGATGGTATGACCTCCAGAACAAAAAAGCAAAATTCACCAAAGGCCTTAACCACCAGCCCGTCATTACCGATGGGGCGCAACTGATCACCGGCGACGATGTCAACGTCGACGACAGCACCGGCATCAATACTGCCGACGGAAGCGCCGACTACCGGGATACTTCCCAGGGCGTCCGGCTGATCGCGGACCATATGGTTTCCAACCGTAAAAAGAACACGTTCCTGGCTACCAAGCGCCCGATGATGATCATCAAACAGGACAACGACTCCCTTTATATGACCGCAGATACCTTCCGGTCGGCCCGGCTGGTAGATTTTGAGGTCGAACAGAAGATCCTGGCCCACCAGGACAGCCTGCATAAGATCTATATCGACAGCGTCGAGAAACGATGGAGCGATAGCCTTCACCAGGCCTTTGTCGCCAAAGCTTACCGGGATTCTATGGCCGCGCTGACCGACACGTTGAACAGGGATCGAAGCGATAGCCTGGCTCCCGGCGTTGCGGACAGCCTGGCGCGTCTCGCCCTGGACAGCCTTCACCGACTCGGCCTCGATACATTCGGCGCCTTGCGAGGCGATACGACAAAGAAGGTCGTCAAAAGAGATAGCACCGACATCGACCGGCTCAATGCCAAGCTCGCGGACACCTCCCGACATCTGACCGACCGGCAACGAGACAAACTGCAGAAAGAACTGGCGAAAGCCCGGACCGACAGTGCCAAAGCCGTCGTCCAGGCGGTCAGAGACAGTATTGAGCGAAAGGTCCAGGCACGGAAAGACAGCATCAGTGACGCCAAATACGCCTTGAAGGTCAAGCAAAAAGCCGAGCGAGACAGTGTGAAAGCCGCCGCGGCGGCCGTCAAGAAGCGACAACGGGACGCCATCGACAGCGTCCGAAAAGCGGGCTTTGCCGCCAAAGCCCGGGTTAAGGCGGTCGCAGACAGCATCCAGCGACGAAAAGAACTCGATACCACCATTGCGCGGGCCCTCGCCCGTGGAGACACCATTCTGACGCGACGGCTCGCGGACAGCCTCAAGAAAAAAGGCGGCTGGACCGACAGCGCTCTGACCCATAACGGACTTCCGATACCGATAGACAGCTTCGCGCTGCGACGAACCCAGGACAGCCTCCGGGACGTGGTGGCGCAACAGCACTATGCCGATAGTATCGCCCACCTCCCCCCTACCGACAGCACCCTCCGGTACATCATCGGTTTCCACCATGTCCGCATCTTTTCGGATTCCCTCCAGGCCGTGGCCGACAGTCTTTATTATTCGACAAAAGACTCCATTTTCCGTCTGTTCTACAATCCCGTCGCATGGGGGAGCGGCAATTACCAGATTACCGGCGATACCATGTATATGTACACGAAGAACAAGAAAGCCGACCGACTTTATGTGTTCGAAAATGCCCTGGCCATTAACCGTGTCGCCCGAACGCTCTTCAACCAGCTGAAAGGCACGACCATTAACTGTTTTTTCCAGGGCGGGGATATCAATTATATCCGGGCCAAAGGCAACGCGGAAAGCATTTACTATGTCGCGGACGATAACAAGGCCTATACCGGCGCCAACCGCGCCCATGGGGATATCATCGATATGGTTTTTGGGCCCAAGCTGGACTCGGCCGGGAATGTCGCGGTGGACTCCGCCGGCAAGCCCAAAGGAAAAGAGCTGGACCGGGTCGTGCTCCGCCGCGATGCCGAAGGCACGATGACCCCCATGCGAAAAGTCATCCCCGAAGACATGGTCCTGCGCGGTTTCAAATGGCTGGAGAAAAGAAGGCCCAAGTCCAAACAGTGGATGTTCGAGACTCTCCATTCGGAAAATGAGGAAGAAAGTTTTGAGGCAGCGGAAAAGGCGGCCGAAACGGCGCCCGGCTCACAACGCGCCCTCCTCCCTACCCTGCAGGTCATCAAGCCGAAGCAGCAGCCCAAGAGGCATCCATGACGCATTTTAAGAAAGTTCTAACAGCCTGTTTTTAATACTCCACCCCCTATTTTCGTTCAAAAGGTTCAAACCCTTCATATGCGAATGCTGTTCTTCCTTCTGATCTTCCTGATCATCGCCGGTTTGTATAACACATTGTCGGCGCAGGACACTCCGGGGCCACAGCCGCCGGTCTCACCGGACGCAGGCTACAAGATGGCCGTGGGCATCCGCTTCAGCACCGCCCCACCCACCATCAATAATTCCATCAGCTTCAAATACTTTATCGACCAGACCAACGCCGTGGAAGGACTGGCGTCGTTTGGGTCCCGTTTTGGGCTGGGCGGTCTCTATGAACGCCATCAACTGATCGGCGCCACCCCGGCCTTTACCTGGTTCTATGGCGGCGGCGCCTACGTCGGGTTTGAAAGCGGCCAGACCTGGTTCGGCCCCACCGGGGTGGTCGGCCTGGACTACAAATTCCCCGATGCACCCGTCAACCTGTCCCTGGACTGGAAACCCGAGCTGGACCTCATCCCGAGCATCAATTTCGTGCCGGATGCCTTTGGGCTGACTGCCCGGTTTACCTTCGGTCATTGACGCCGTCGGATTTGGGATTTAGTGGAGATGGCCAAAAAATAGATAGCAGAGAAAAATCGAACTGACGATACTTACCACATCCGCCAGCAGCATCGCCCCAATGGAATATCGTGTATTGCGGATGGCGACGGAACCGAAGTACACAGCGGCGACATAGAAGGTGGCCTCCGATGAACCCTGCAGGATGGCCGAAAGATGAGCCGCAAAACTATTCGGGCCGATTGTTTTTATCGTGTCTACCAGCATCCCGCGCGCTCCGGCGCCGGACAGGGGCTTTATCAGAGCTGTTGGCAGCCCGTCGACAAACCGGGGATCTGCGCCCATAGCCTGAAAGAAATGTCTTAATCCATCCATGATCACTTCGAAGGTCCCGCTCGTTCGCAACAGGCTGATCGCCACCAGCATCCCGACTAGATAAGGGATGATACGGACAGCGGTATCAAAGCCGCCTTTGGCTCCCTGGACAAAAGCATCAAAAATATTCACTTTCCGGTACAGCGCCACGCCAATGATCACGAGAAAGATGAGAAGGATCAATCCGCTACTAAAGGCACGCGAAAACGATTGAACGCCGTCCGAATCGAGTTTTCGAAGGTAGACGACCAACGCTCCGATCACTACCGATAAAGTTCCAATCCAGACGAGGATTGCAGGCTGGAAAAGGTTGATCCGCTGCCGGATCGCCACGACGCTCATCGAGGCCAGCGTAGTCAGGAAGGTAGCAATCACGATGGGAAGAAAGACATCTGTCGGGTTGGATGCGCCGTTTGCCGCCAGTACTGCGATCACGCTTACCGGTATCAGCTGGAGTCCCGACTGGTGCAAACAAAGGAACATGATTTGCGCGTTCGAAGCTGTTGTCTTGTCCGGGTTGATCTCCTGCAAGCTTTCCATCGCCTTCAGCGCAAAGGGTGTGGCCGCATTGTCCAGTCCGAGCAGGTTGGCCGAGAAATTCATCACCATATGCCCCATGGCCGGATGCCCCGGGGGCACGTCCGGGAATAACTTCGAGAAAAAAGGGCCTGTAATTCGCGCGAGAAACCGCATTCCCCCCGCTGCCTCCGCAATACTCACCAATCCCATGAATAAGGCCATGATCCCGATCAACCCGATCGCCAAAGTAACCGAATAGCTGCAGGTGCCGATAATGCCATCTGCCTTCTGCAGCTTATATCCCGGCGCCGCCGAAGGCGGCGCCGGCATGGCCACCCCCACCCTTACGGTATCCCCCGCCTTGCCGGTGACCATCTGCGAAAATATCTCCTTATCCGCGGGCACAAAGACATACCTGACCCCCGCCACTACGATCGAGACCAAAATAAACACCGCCCATATTCTGCTTAATGCCATGACCCAAATTAACATTAATTGCCTAATTTCGCGGCCGAAATAGCACAAAATATGGCTTTACAAGCAGGTATTGTAGGATTGCCGAATGTAGGGAAATCAACATTGTTCAACGCTGTCAGCAATAGCGCCAAAGCGCAGGCCAGCAATTACCGGTTCTGCACGATCGAACCCAACACCGGACTGGTAGATGTACCCGACGAACGCCTGGCCAAACTCGCTGCCCTCGTAAAGCCGCAGCGCATCGTGCCCACCCAGCTTCAGATCGTGGACATCGCGGGCCTGGTCAAAGGCGCCAGCAAGGGAGAAGGCCTGGGTAACAAGTTCCTGGCCAATATCCGGGAAGTCGACGCCATCGTCCATGTCATCCGCTGTTTTGAAGACGAAAATATCCTCCGCGACGAAGGAGCCATCAACCCCGTCTCCGATAAAGAGATCATCGATACCGAACTCCAGCTGAAAGACCTGGAAAGCGTTGAGAAGAAACTGGCACGCAGCGAAAAAATGCTGAAGACAGGCGATCCGAAGATCAAAGCGGAGTATGAAATCCTGAAACGCTGTTTCGAGCAGCTGGAAAAAGGCCGCAATATCCGCGAGCTTGCCCTATCCAGAGAGGAACGGACAGCCATAGCCGACCTCTTCCTGCTCACCGAAAAACCCGTGCTCTACGTCGCCAACGTCGACGAAGCCTCCATGCATACGGGCAATGCCTTCTCCAATGCCCTGATCGCCGCCGTCGCCGGTGAACAGGCGCAGGTCATCGTGATGAACAATTCAATCGAAGCGCAGATCGCCGAAATGGAAGACCCGAACGACCGCCAGTTATTCATGGAAGAATACCGAATGACCGAACCGGCCCTCAACAAGCTCATCCGTACCACCTACACGCTCCTCAGCCTGGCAACCTATTTCACTGCCGGCGAACAGGAAGTACGGGCCTGGACCATCCACGAAGGCTGGAAAGCGCCGCAGGCCGCCGCCGTCATCCACACCGACTTTGAAAAGGGGTTCATCAAGGCGGAAGTCATCGCCTATAAGGACTTCATCCAGTATGGATCCGAAGCGGCCGCCCGCGAGAACGGCCGCCTCCGGATTGAAGGAAAAGAATATGTCGTCAAGGACGGGGATGTTATGCATTTTAGATTTAATGTATAAAACAGATCCACGTTCCTTTCTCCGCCGTAGGCACCCGAAGGCGTCATAGGACATTATATCCAAAGCTGACATAGTACAATCCGCCGATCCGCGCATCCCCGATCGCGTCCACATGATAATAGTTGAGCAGGTTCGAAGCGCCGATCTTGATCAGCGAGTGATTTAGCTTTGGCAACTTCATGCTGATCTGCGCATCCAGCGTTCCAAAGGCCGGAGTATAGCCGGTAATAAAAGAAGACTGGTACAGATAGCCTTCCTGCCAGCGATAAGTCAGGTTGAAGCCATAAACCTTGGCGATCGAATAGTTGGCCACCGTCAAATTGACTTTGGACGTCGGCGTATTGAAATCCGTCTGCTGACTCACGTCCTTGCTGGAGATCTTGCTATAGGCATAATTGCCCGACAGCAGCCAGCCCATTGGCAGGGAATAGTCCACCCCGATCCCTGCACCGCCCGTATTGACCTTGGTCGGGCTATTCGTATAGATGCCGAATGTATTGGCCGCCGTCTGACCCAGCGTCAGCGGATCTTTCACCAGCACCGTCAGCCCGATGAAGTTGGTATATTGGGCATAGAAGCCATAGACATCCAGCAACAGGTTCTTGCTGATCAGTCCCTTATAACCCAGTTCCCAGCTGGCGACGCTTTCCGGTTTGAAAGTCTGGTATTGATAGGGCGTCGGCGTCGCTCCCGTGGTAAGATATTTGTTCAGGGTTGCCGTATCATAGGTCTGACCGTCATTCAGCCCGTAAGCCGTGATGAACTGCGGCAACCCGCCGATCAGGCGCGCGGAACCGGTTTGCAGATCGATATATTGGTTCTGGGTCGTCGGGAAACGGTAAGCCGTCTGAAAGGAAGCGCGGATATAGTTATCCTTTGCAACCCGCAACAATGCCGTTGCCCGGGGCGTAAAACGGCCCTTGAAATTGGAGTTCTTATCATAACGGCCCGAAAGGGACAGCTTCAGGAAATCATCCCAGAAGCCCTTTTGCAGTTGCGCAAACGCGCCCGTCTCGTTGATCGGGATCCGGCCTGTCGTATCGGCAAAAATGGTTCCATGCGAATTCAACTCGAATTCCCGTGTCGACGCCCCAACCGTGATATCGAGCCATTTGACTTCATTGGAAAAATTATACATCGCTTCCCCTACATACAGGTTGGTTTTGTCGTTGAATTTCCCGCCAGCGGGAATGGCCAGCTTTTCCAGCGAATCGGCCGACTTGTTGAACGCCGCCGTACCCGGCATCAGCCGGTTCTGATCGGCAAAAGCCCTGGCCGCTGCGCTGGCATTGGCATAAGCCACCGCCTGGCTCTGACCGCCTTGCAGGTCGGCACCAAAAGCTTGCGCGTATGCCCCCAGATAATTGGGCGCCCAGACGCTTGCTGTAGGCGCGTAAACCTCATTTAGCAGCGTAGCCACGGCCACCATATCGTAGGAATTACCTGCGTTCTCCTGCGTCGTATATGCCCGTATATAGAAATGCTGTCCGGTCAATTCCAACTTATATTGCCCGATCGTCACATCTTTCAAACTATAGCGGTCCGTTCCCTGGTAGATCGTGCTTGCGACGCCAAGATTCCCGATCAGGCTCAGGGTCGTCGTCGGCGCCACCTTATAATACAATCCTCCATAGGCCTTGAAGTTATCCGCCCTATAACTCGTTAGTGTATTCTCCGCATATCCCGTCCGGGTGACATTGGAAGCGGCTGGAGTAAGCGCAGCCAACTGCCCCGTCTGCTGTGCTTCCGCCTGGTACTGCGCCGCCAGGGCCGCATTGCCAGCCATGGCCGCCGCGTTCGCAGCGGCCGCATAACCCGCCGAGATCGCATTCAGCTCCTTTTGGACATTGAAATACGCACTCTCGTCGCCATACACATTGATCCCATCGTAGCTGGGGAGCGCGCGGGTATCACTCGTGATCGCCCCCGTCGCCGGCACATAGTTCCGGGAGTCGGAGGCCGTCCAGTCCGTCGCCAGCGTATAATCCGCCGTCAGCTTGAAGGCGAACCGGTTGTTGAAGGCCTGCGCATAACGAGCGGTCCAGTTATAATAGGGCTGGGCCGACATCTGACCGTCCCCGAGATGATTGACTCCCTGCTTGACCTGTGCGCTGAAACCCTGATATTTGAACGGGTCCTTGCTGGTCATCAGCAGCGTACCGGTCATCCCTCCCGATCCATACAGCGCGGACGAAGCGCCGGGCAGCAGTTCCACCCGATCCACATCCAGCTCGTTCAACCCGTTGATATTCGCCACCGAAAAATTCAAACCCGGCGCCTGGTTGTCCATCCCGTCCACGAACTGATTCATCCTCGTGTTACCGCTGCCGTTAAAGCCCCGGGTGCCCATCGTTTTGAAGAGCAGCGAAGAGGTCACGGCATCGACTTCCTTCATATTGGCTACCGCGTCGTAGAAAGAAGGGGCCGGCACTTCGTGCGCCGTCATGCTATTCATCGTCTCGATCGATACCGGTGATTCGAGGCTCCTGATCGCCCCGCGGGTAGCCGAAACGACAACTTCCTTTCCAAGCGTGGAGGAAGGGACGAAGGTGACTTCGACCGGACTGCCGGGGCTGCTGACGGCCACTTCCTGGGTTTCGAAGCCGATAGAAGAAAAGATCAGCGTTATCGGCGGCTGCTGCACCGTTGTCAGCCGGAAATTCCCGTGATCATCGGTAAACGTACCCGCAGCGGTACCCTTGATCGTAACGGATACGGCGGCAATGCGCTCTTTACTGTTCGCCTGACGGACCGTACCGGTGATGGTATAGGAAGACTGGGAAAAACCCGGAAAATAAAGGAAGGAAAACAACAGGATGGAGGCAAATTGCAGAGTTAGTTTTTGTCTCATAGTGCAAGTTTTCGGTTTCGATAAAATGTCGACAAAAAATTTATCGAAAATATAATTTTTTGTCGCCGTATCATAATGTCTCCACTTTACTCGCGTAAAGTGCGAACTGGCCTCCGGCCAGTTCAGGTAAACGCATAACTAAAATACGTATTGTAATGCGGTCCTCGAAATTTAATTTATTTTTGCCGCTATGAGAACACTGCAATTTCCCCATCAGACAAAGTTCTACCGCGGCAAAGTGCGCGACGTCTATACGATCGCCGATCACTGGCTGGTGATGATCGCTTCAGACCGCATCTCCGCATTCGATGTGATCCTGCCGCGCCCTATTCCCTATAAAGGGCAGGTTCTGAATCAGATTGCAGCATATATGCTCAAAGCCACCAGCGATCTCTGCCCGAACTGGCTGCTGGATACACCTGCACCCAATGTCGCGGTCGGCCGCCTGTGCGAACCATTTCGGGTAGAGATGGTCGTAAGGGGAAACCTGACCGGGCACGCCTGGCGGACCTACCAGTCAGGAAAACGCGAGCTTTGCGGAGTGCCGCTCCCCGACGGAATGAAAGAGAACGATTATTTCCCGTCACCCATCATCACTCCCTCCACCAAGGCGGAAGTGGGGCACGATGAGGATATCTCCCGCGATGAGATCATCCGCCGCGGTATCGTAGGGGAATCCGAATATGCGCAACTGGAACGGTATACGCTGGCTCTATTTCAGCGCGGCCGGGAGATCGCCGCCGGAAGAGGCCTCATCCTGGTCGACACCAAATACGAGTTTGGCCGGATCGGCGATACCATCTATCTGATGGATGAGATCCATACCCCCGATTCCTCCCGCTATTTCTATTCGGAAGGATATGAGGCACGGCAGGCCAAAGGCGAACGACAGCTCCAGCTTAGTAAGGAGTTCGTCCGGGAATGGCTGATCGCCAACAATTTTATGGGCAAGCAGGGACAGACCGTTCCGGAAATGACCGACGAATGGATTCAGACCATCAGCAACCGCTATATCGAACTCTATGAGAAAGTGATCGGCGAACCTTTCCGGCCGCAATCGCTGAGCGATTCGGAGATTTATCAACGGACACTATACAGCCTGGGAAACCTGGAGGCCTGAACGGGGCCCCCTATTCGCCCCCTTTGGGAAGCGTGAAAGAAAACGTACTCCCTTTGCCTGGCTCGCTTTGAATATTCATCTCTCCGCCGTTGCGGGATAGGAATTCTTTACACAACATCAGCCCCAGACCCGTTCCAGCCTCACCGCCCGTTCCCCGCGTCGAATAATAATTGTGGTCCATCAGCCGCTTCAACCCCTCCTGGGTGATACCCATCCCGGTATCCTGGACCGAAATTTCGATGCAGGACCGGAGCTCGCGCGCGTCCAGAAAGATACACCCATCCACCGGCGTGAATTTGATCGCATTGGACAACAGGTTGCGCAGGACGAGGTTCACCATATCCTTGTCGGCATAGACGAAAATCGACTGCTCGATCTTGCTGTCGATATAGATCTTCTTCGCTTCGGCCTGCAGCCTTAACAGCTGCAGCACCTCCCTGGCGATACCCGCGATATCCAGCAGCTGCGGCCGGGTCGACTCCGCCTGCATCTGGCTTTTCGCCCACTGAAGCAGGTTCTCCATCAGCCCGGTGGTGTACGTCAGCTCATTGATGACCTCCGGTACCAGCCGTTTGATCTCATCCCCCGGCAGATCGTACAGCTGTACATTCCGGAAGAGGTTACGCAAGGCATACAACGGCGCCTTCAGGTCATGCGCAATAACCGAAAAGAGTTTGTTCTTGAGCGTGTTCAGCTCCGTCAGCTGCTGCGTTTGCGTCTCCAGCAGCTGCGCCTTTCCCGAGATGTCCGCCTTTTGTCGAAGGATCTTCAGATTGCTGCGCCGAAGCTGCCAGTTCCTGTCCCGGCTCTGCTCCTGGTACCGGGAATTCTCGTTCTTGATCAGCAGCAGCCCGTAGAAGATCAGGAACATCGGGAGGAGGTGATTGAACAGGTAGAAATAATAGTTGGTCTTCTCCAGGCTGTAGTCATAGTTCTTCCATACCGTATACACCAGCAGGAAACAAGCCATCGAAAGCGTGAAGGAGAAAATGATCTGATAGACATTCCGCAGGAAGAAGACCGACAGCACCGCGTACAGGACAAAGAAAAATTCGATCCCGATGTCGATACGCAGCGCATAAAACAGGCTGGTCGCGATCGGGAAGGCCAAAAAAAACAACAACCGCGCCTGCTCATGCTTTTGCGCATTGGTCAGGATAAGCGCCGCCAGGCTGATCACGGCGGGAAGGCCGGCCACTAACCACGCGAGCGATGGTAAAGGATGATGACGGGTGACCAATCCAACAACGGGGATGAGGATACCCGCAAGCACACCCAGAAAGTTCATGTAATTGAAGATCCCTAATTTCCTCTTCTCGTAGCTGCCAAGAGCAGGCCGGTAGCCGATATTCCAAATATATCCCCTCCACAGGGAAATACGTTTTACAGCCTTTTTCATGATCAAAGCCGAGTTTAGTTGGCCACCGAAATTCTTTAAACGTACAAAATACACTTTTATTTTGACCTACGGGCGCCCGGCTCAGGCCTTGACCTCCCGCCGCCCGCGCGGGACCGGGCCTTATTGAAGGAACGCCGGTCTTTTTCAACGCCTTTCCGTAACCGCTGCTGCTCCGCCTCCGGAAGATGGATAACTGTCTGGCACTCAGTACTGCAGCAGCCTTCATAACGCGCGGTGCATTCCGCGCACTGGATAAACAGCAGATGACAGCCTTCATTCCGGCAATTCGCATGCGTGTCGGCCGGCCGGCCACATTGATGACAGGCAGCAATGATCTCTTCAGTGATCCTCTCCCCCATCCGGTCGTCAAAAACGAAATTTTTGCCCCTGAACTTATTGACCAACCCCTGTTCCCGGACCGTATTTGCATAGTGGATGATCCCGCCCTCGAGATGGTAAACATTCCGGAATCCCTGATGGAGCAGCCAGGCGCTGGCCTTTTCGCACCGGATACCGCCGGTACAATACATAATAATGGGACTTTCCTTCCTGTCCTTCAGCAGGTCGGCAGACATCGGCAGCTGCTCCCTGAACGTATCCGAAGGGACTTCAATCGCTCCGTCGAAATGGCCCACCTCATACTCATAGTGGTTGCGCATGTCAACCACGATCGTAGCGGGGTCATCCGTCAGCCGGTTGAACCCCGCCGCATCGACATACTTCCCTTTCCGCCGCATGTCGAACCCGGGATCGGCAATACCGTCCGCGACGATCTTATCCCGTACCTTGATCTTCAACACCCAGAATGACTTCCCGTCGTCATCAACGGCAATATTCAGCCGAAGTCCCTCCAGACCCCCGATGGATTCGAGCCGGTCCTTCAACACCGCGAACCGGGAAGCCGGCACACTGACCTGCGCGTTGATCCCTTCCGTTGCCACATAGATCCGGCCAAAAACCGCCAGATCATTTAATTCAGGATACAACTGATCACGAAAAACACTCGGATCGGCAATCGGGACATACCGATAGAACGAGATCGTCGTCCGCGGCTCCGTTTCAGCCAACATCCGTTGTCGTAATTCTTTTTGATTCACCCGGTTATGTAACGCGGCCATCCCGCAAAAATAGGACATTTCCCTCATTCGCCTTGCCCTTAGGGTCCCGGCGGTCCACCCCTTCTCCCTGCCTGCCGGAGCCCGCTCCCGATCAGCCCGTCCAAACCGAACCGGACCCCTGTCTGGCTATAATGACCGTTCAACCATGATCCGACGAGATCCACCCGAAATAGTTTGAAAATATTCTCCAGGCCGCCGAATGCCTCCACGTAGTTGTTTGTCGGATTGACGTAGAAGGCATTCGCGCCGCCCACGAGGTTCCAGTTCCAGCGGCGAAATACCGGGATCTTATTGGTCAGGAGCCCGTTGAAATGATGCTCGAGATGCCCCGTCGCGTAGAAAGCGGCGGTCGTACTGTTCTCATAATAAGGCGCCAGCTGAAAGCTGTTGAGATATTCGCTGGCGAAGAGCGTTTGATTGCCGTTGAAATGTTGGTAATCCTGGATATAAACCGACCGGGTATTGAGAAATCCGCCGATACTGAACCGATAGTGCATCAACCCCCGTAATTTCAGATTGACATCATCCCAGACCGAGAACAGCCATTTGTCGAAATTCACATCACTGCCCAGTATCCCATTCCAGCCCTTCTCATATTGTACTTCAAATGTCGGGTATTTAGATCCGATCGACACCTTCCGGTCAGGGAACTCGATGAATCGCTGCCCCGGCTGAAATTGCAAGTCAATGCTGGTCAGCACCGCCTGATGCCGCGGAAAGGGCGTATCCAATTGCTCGACCGGATAGTTCGGGGTGAACGATCGCCCTTTGATCGTGACGAGCGAATAATCCGTTGTGTTGGAGATCGGGATGCGGTCTTCATACCAGCCCTTTACATTCAGCCGCATCCCGTTGTCCATTCTTGTGGTCGAGCTTAGCTGCGCGAAATAGTTCTCATAGATCTTCATATAATTCTCCCGCCACAACAGGGTGTATAATGCATTAACCGGTTCCGAGATCGGATTGTCCGGATTGAACTGGGAGACCCGTTTACCGCCCGACAAGGACCAGGCCTGCCGGGACGTAGTTTCGTCATCGCCCTCGCGTTGGAAGGTCCGCCGTCGCCACGTGAGATCAGCCCACGGATTGAGATGCGTATTGTGAAAGCCGTATCTGATGTGCGGCGACAAGGTCAGCCTTCCCTTGCCATCCGGCAACGCGCGGCTCAGCGAGCCGTCCAGTTTGATATGGATGCCCTCCACCGTATTGTAGCTTAGCCCTCTCATCAATGGATCGATCGTATAGGTCAGCGGCCGTGGCTGCCGGAAATTGGACCTCCGGACACCACCGTACATCAGCTGATTAAATTTAATCGGCCCCTGCTGCTTCAACAGCGAGTCGCGGTTCTTTTTCGTCCCCATCGAATCCCGGTTATATTCATAAATGCTGTCCTTTACCCTGTAGTTGACCTTCTCGTCCGGCTCCAGCGGCACCGGCCGGATCGAATCCCAATAAGTCCTGGTCCGCCGGTTACCCGCCGTGTCGTACCGGATAAATACGTTGTTGAAGAAGCGTTTCCGGAACCGCGGGTTCACGTCAAAGTCATTGTACACATCGAGGAAAGTCCCTACCGCATCGAAACCGAGGATATTGAACGTAAAGGTGACCACCTGGTCCTTGACCTGCCAGATCGAAGAAGCAGTCGTGGGGTTCGATGAGTCCGAAACGACAGGTGCATGAATCTGCCTGATCTCCACGGTGTCCAGGATCTCCAGCTGCGAAGTCTTCAGCAGCATGAGGTCCAGGCTGTGGATGCGCCACTCCCCTTCCACAATCTCGATCGTCCCCGAGAACAACGGTTCATATTTCCGCCGTGGGATCACCTGAATGCGGTTGATCTCCCGCCCTTCCTCGAAATACGAGCCAAGGAAATGGTACCGGTAATAATTGAGCGCCCCGTCGGCAATCGGCGATACGAAGCCGCGGGGGTTGAGCCCTCCCCCCAGCGTATTCACATTATTGCTATAGAAGTTGATAAAAACCGGGAACGAAAACCCGAAGCCATTCGACCCCGCCTCCCGGCCCGAGAGAACCTCCAGCTTGATCTTATCCGGCCGCTTATATGCGATTTTACTCAGCGATTCGGAAAGGTAAAGGATCCCCTTCCCCGCTGAGTCGACCCCCATATCCTTCCGATCATTCGCTTCCAGCCGGTGCCCGAATAGATTGTCCGGCATCCCGCGGGTACGGATCAGCGTTTTGACATACGCCTCACAGGTAAAGGAATCCAGCGGCATTTCATAGTCCTTCCGCTTTTTGATGGCATGCCGGATGATCGCGTAGGCAGGATCTTCGCCGCCCGGCCTCACGACCACTTCGGCCATGGACAACTGTTGCAGCGAAAGCTGAAAGTTCAAGACAAGCGGCGTTTCGCCTACGCTGATCCTTTTCTCCTTCCGGGTATAACCAACATACTGACAAACCAGCGTATACTCACCCGGGCCCAGATCCAGCGCATACTTCCCGTCGCTTCCGGCACTAACTCCGCGTGAAAAGCCCTTTACCAGGATAGATGCATAGGCCAAAGCGTTCCCCTTGTCGTCGGTAACGGTCCCGGTCACCCGGGTAGCGTGGACTCTCGTTCCGGTCAAGCCGATCAACAGACACAAGATAAGGGTGCGAAGCATAACACAAATCGATTTACTTTCTTAAGAAGGATGCCGTCAGCGAGCCGCCTCCGGCAACCAGCGCGCCAATGAGCGCAGTCACCAGGATGAGCAGATGCGGCGAACCGCCCAACGGGAGTAGCCAGGCGATCTTGGTCGCCAGAATCCCCTCATTCTGCACATTGGCCGCCAGCGCCAGACCACCCCACAGCAGGAATAAGGCGACGAAACCGGACAGAAAGGCCAGCAGCGGCCGCAAGGGGATCAGCAGACTCACTGCGAACGCGATCGGAGCGATAATCCAGTTGGGGAAGAAGAGACCGGCGGCAAAACAAAGCAGCGCGATAAGTAAAGTATTGACCAGGAATTTTATCAGCATAATTGATTATTCATCGGAAGAGGGAGAAAAATGCAGCACCCATTGCACCTGTTTGTCGTTTTTATCTTCGGTCCCCATGACCCATACCGGCAAATACTTACCCGCCGCCCACTTGTCGACAAACGTATCATAATATCGGCTGCCGGGGTTTCCGCTTTGGCCGCCGGGGTAAATGCCATAGGCCTCCGTCTTGTCCGTCATCTCGACGATCATCCGCCAGCTGGGCCCATGGAACTGTTTGGCGGCATTAATGCAATTCGTCCCGCCGCCAATCCCGAGATGTGTCCGGCTCAACGCCGGCAGTCGAAGTAAATGCCGGGCCCAGGTATCCTTGAATTTGGCCCAGGTTAGCCTGCCTTCCTGCCCCGCCTTCGCCAGGTCCGGGATCGTCTGGCGGAAGGCCTGCGTGACGACCTGCTCCAGCGTTTCCTTCACATCCTTCGTATTGACATTGTCGATAAATGACCAGGACGTATCCCTTATCAGCGCCTCCAGCAAGGTGCTCCCGCTCGGTCGCTGCAAACGCAACGAACTCTTGCTGAATTCATCGTCAAAAATATCGCGATCAAGATGGTTCCACCAGAGGTAAAAGATCGTCGGCCCCTCCTCATTCGGATCATTACGAAACTTCCAAAGCTTGTATTTATTCAGCACGGCCTTTTCATCTTCGTTCAACTTCGACTCGTTCAGATGTTTCAGCAGGATCGGCTGCGCCATCTGCGCGAACACGTCGAAATTATCCGTCTGCATTTCCATCATGTCCGCCGTCGTAATAGAATTCATCGCGTTTAGCTTGCGGTTGATAATGAGCCCGCGGTAGATGGGGTAATTGCCGTTGAAGTAATACGGATATGTCGTATCGGCCGGCTCCTGGTTGGCGCTGCTCACAAATCCGCGATCGTCCCCCGAGTCCAGCATCATATAGGGGTTCCGGTCAGTAGGGATGTTATCCTGCCACATATACGAACTATCTTCCCCCGGCATAATGAAAAGCCCCTGCCCTTTCCACTTGGCCGGGAACTCCCCCTGCTCCCAGATGGCGATCGTCCCCGCTTTGTCCGCAAAGGCAAAGTTCTGACCCGGCGCCTTGAACGTCCTGATCGCCTCCTTATAATCGGGATAATTATGCGCGGACTGCAGATAATGAAAGGTCAGAAGCTCATCGGACGGATCGGCCGGTTTCCAGCGCACCGCATAGGACCGGGTCGAGCTGATATCGGAAAAACCCGTGAAGGTCGGATCGAAAAGAACAGGGCCGAAGACCGTACTCACGACCGTATCATAGAAGGGGAAGGCTCCCAGGATCTTGATCGTATCGACCCGCTGCGCCGTAACCGGCTGCCAATGTCCGTTGAACCAATATTCCTGGCGACTATCATCCTTGAACTTGATCGAGTAGTAATCCCGGACATCCCGCTCGGAATTGGTGATCCCCCACGCGCAGCTGTCGTTGAACCCGATGATAACAAACGGCGCGCCGGGAAAAGAAACCCCGGAAACGTTGTATGCCGGCGTGTGGATCTGCATCTGGTACCAGACAGAAGGCATATTCGTGCTTAGATGGGGGTCGTTGCAAAGGATCGGCCGGCCGCTCAATGTCTTTTTGCCGCTGACAGCCCAATTATTGCTCCCGTTGTTCTTCTCCGGCCGTAACTCCTCATCGGTGACCGTCACCGGATTGTTGAAGTATAATGAGTCGGCGGTCGCCGGCATTTTCGGAAGCGGTCCGGGCGGCATGAATCGGGTCCCCTTCGGAATGATCGGATCGAGACTATCCGGTACGGACGGATACAATTTGGCAAAATCCTCCCTGCTGAAAAAGCTCTTCGCATTCGTCATGTCAAAATCATCGTCCGCACCCGCCAGATCATAGGCCATATACTTGATAAAAAGCGCCGTTTTCAGATTGGTCCACTCTTCAGGCTGATAATCCAGCAGCTTATACTCCAGCGGCAGAGCGCCCTTATTGAGCTGCCGGATATAGGCATTAACCCCTGCGGTGTAAGCATCGCAATCCTTCAGGATGGCGGTATCTTTTTCAATGGCGCCAAGCGCCGCCTCCGCTGCTGTGACCATCCCCAGCCGGCGCATCGACCGGTCATACTTCAGATAGGCGTTGTTCTCCCCCGGTCCGAGGAACTCGCTAAGACGGCCGGCCGCCGCGAAGGTCTGGAACTCCATTTGCCAAAGCCGGAACCGCGCGTGCAGATACCCCTGAATATAACAGGCGTCCCTCTCGCTGGCAGCAAAAACATGCGGGATCAGGCTGGCATCGAAATACACGGTCCCTTTCCTTTCCAGCCCCGGCAACGCAACATTCCCTGAGAAATTCGCCCCCACCGGCTCGGCATTCTGCCAGAACCCTTCCTGCGGGCTCAGGAAAGCCCCGAACCGCGGCGTTTTTACGAGACCTCCCCAACGAACATTCAGGCAAAATACAAGACCGGCAGTCAAAAAGAAAGAAAGCAGGAAAGGAACGATTCTCATGGGCTAAAAGTAGGAAAAATTACCACAAAATGGTATTGTTACTGTCTGCACGACAAAGCACCTTTGTACCGTAGGACAGATCGTACTCTTAAACTTGATTCAGAACTTAGTTCAGGTGGTTCAGGTAGATGATGAGCCGGTTCAGTGATGGGCCGGCTTTTCTTGTCTATCGCAAAAGACCCGTCAGCATATCGATCTCCGCCGCCGTGTTAAAGGAATGGATGACGATCCGCAACCGTTCGGCACCCTTCGGCACCGTCGGATAGAGGATCGGCCGGATATCCAGCCCTGCCTGCTGCAGCTGCTCGGCCACCTTCCTGACCGCCGCATTCCCGGGAACGATTACCACCTGGATCGGTGTAGGACTGTCCAGCCGCTGATAACCAATCGGCGCCTGCCGAAACCGGTCGATAAGCTGTTTCAGCCGCTCCCGTTCCGCCTGCATCGTCGGGAACAGCCGGTAAGCATCGGCGATGGCCCGGACACTCGCCGGCGGCGGCGCAGTTGTGTAAATAAGCGGGCGGCAGAAATTGACCAAAAACCGGCGCAGCCGCTCACTGCCCAGTACAATTGCCCCATGACAGCCTGCGGCTTTTCCGAAAGTGTGGATACGCGCAAACAATTCTCCCTGCATCGCCAGCGATTGGGCCAACCCCTCTCCCTTCGATCCGATCACCCCCGTCCCATGCGCTTCATCGAGGATACAATGCGCACCATAGGCGTTGCACAACTTGATTATCGCCTCCAAAGGCGCCAGGTCCCCGTCCATCGAAAAGACCGATTCCGTGACGACAAATACGCGCGAGGCTCCCCCGGACGCCATTTTCATCAGACGTTCCAGATCCGCGACGTCATTATGGGCAAACGAGATAGATTGCGCAAAAGATAACCGGATCCCATCCCGGATCGACGCATGGCTGAGCTGGTCATACAAGATCGTATCCCCGCGCTGCGGAACGCAGCTGAGTACACCCAGATTGGCGTCATAACCCGAATTGAACAGCAGTCCCGCTTCCGCCTGATGAAAGGCGGCCAGCTCCCGCTCCGTCTCCTCAAGCAGCGCATAATTGCCCGTCAGCAGCCGCGAACCCGTGCTGCCATGCGACAGGGAATTGGCCGGGATCAGCCCGTTTGCCACAATCCCCAGGTAATCGTTGGAAGAAAAATCGATTTTACCTGAGGGCAGGCTCAGTCTCCGCGATGCCCCCCGCTCCTGTCGTTCATTTAGCTTGATTTCCAAAAAGTCATCCAATCGTGCGAATTTCCGGCAAACGTACTTAAAACCCCTAATTTCACCCCATGGATTCCTCCAGTCCCAAAAATATCCTCGGTTTGCAGCTGCCCACCGACCCACGCTGGGTCAATCTCGCCGCGATCTCCCTCGAAGACATCCTCACCGATCACGCCTGGTGTGAACAGAAAGCCGCGACCAGTTGTATCTCGCTCATCTCCCGCTACCCCGCCCGCCAACGCATGGTCGAAGCGCTTTCTCCGATCGTCACGGAGGAGTGGGGACATTTCCGGCTGGTCCTCGCGGAATTGCAAAGACGCGCGCTTCGCCTGGGGCCCCAACGGAAAGACCTATACGTCAACAAGCTCCGGGAATTTGAACGGAAAGGCGGCAGCGAAACCCAGCGTTTCCTCGACCAGCTTCTCTCCTTCGCGCTCATCGAAGCCAGAAGCTGCGAACGGTTCAAACGGCTTAGCGAAGGCCTCGACGATCCCTACCTGCGGCAATTCTATCGCCGCTTCATGGAAAGCGAAGCCGGCCACTATCACCTGTTCATCGAGCTGGCCGAAGGGTATATGGATAAAGATACCGTCCGCGAACGCTGGGCGGATTGGCTGAACTTTGAGGCCGGCGTCATGCAGTCGATGGAGCTTCGCGGCGACCGGATACATTAAGCTTCAGGCTGAAAACATCGTAGTCAGGACGGCTCGAATATCTTCAATACTTTGCTTGTCTAAAAGTCCCATTTTTTTTGTTAGCCTTATTTTGTCAACGGACCTCAGTTGATCCAAAGCTATCTGGCCCGGAGTTCCTTGAAAAATAGAATCTACCCGTGACGGATAATCCTTACGAGTGCTGGTCAATGGCGCTATGATAACGGTGGCGAGGTATTTATTCATCGCATCAGGCGAAACGATCACACAAGGCCGGATCTTTTTGATTTCAGACCCGATCGTCGGATCGAGATTAACCAGCCAAATCTCATTTTTCTTCACATTCACCTTTATGTCCATACCGTTTCACTTTACCATTCTTTTGAATCAAAGTCATTTGACAGGCCGTCGAACAAATCCTTATCCGGTTGATCCCCGGCTTTGATAGCAGCCTTGAATTGATTTCCCCATGAAGACAAATCTTTGTTCACCTTTCTTTTTTGTGGTACCGGGACAATCTTAATCCCGCCATCCGATAAGCTGACATCGACTTGACTCCCTTCATTCAAATGGAGCTCAGCAAGTATTTTTCCGGACAATATTATCCCCCTGGAGTTACCCACTTTCCGAATGGATGTCCTGCCCGTAAACTGAACGCCGTCTCTCATTTTATTGGCTTTACTCTACAAAGTTATAACTTTTCAACTGTTATAACAAGTACAAATGTTACCACAAGGAAAAAATGTTATAACAATTTGACTTTCAGTTGTTCAATATAGGAGCCGACATATTCCGGTATCTTTTTGCGCCGATACTGCATCACCCATCGCGGATGCGGTAATGGAATGATTTCCTTAAAGAAACGATACCGCTCATTGACGCGGCTGAAATATTTGAAATTCTCCCCCTCTCCCAAACAAAAACAGGTAGATTCCACCGGCATCGTCTCCAGCTGCCGCCGAATACAACGGAGCATGAAAGGTTCGAACGCGTTCATCAGCTCCTTATCGTCGTAGTAGTTGAGGTTTTTGCCCTCCCGGACAAAACCGAGCGGCGACAGCGCTGTAAAATGATACCGGCCATAGAAGGCCTCCGGTCCGCCCGACGCTTCGATCACCGCATATATGAACTCAGAAGACAACTCACCGCGCTTCTGAAACCCGTTGGGGATGCCGCATTTCTCTGCCAGCCGGATCGGATCGGTGAAAGGGATCCCCGTCACCCCCGCGCCATGCCGCCCGGGGTTGATCCCGAAGATGAACGCCCGCGGCCGGTCATCGCTATAGTACTTCAGATAGAACTTCTCAACAACCTCCCAGGCAGCCCTGTCCTTATATGGATTCATAATACCAATTCCCTTTCCCGGGTTAAATCGGGGACGGAGATTTCGATAAAAATCGAGGATCGAGCGTGCCTGGGTATCGAAAGCGGAAGTCATCCCGCGAATTTACAACTCCGCGAGCCTTCTCAGCAGCTCATCTTTTCGCCGCGTGGATACCGACTTTCCGATTACGGAATCGATCACGGACGGGGAATTCTATTTGAAACGATGCTGCCGATCGGCCGGAGATCCGCAAAGTCGGTGGAGTCGATGTCGATCGTGTTCTAGGATTTTGCCTTGGAAAAATACTCCAGTTCATCCCGCCAATCGAGAAAGGGATATTGTCGCGCCAGTGCCGCCACCTTCACGAGTTGCTCCCGCAGGAATCGCGCGTGGGCCTCCGTCCCCGGATGTATCGGCCGGTGTCTTCGCGCCGTGACCAGTTCCCTGACCTTCTCCAGCAACCCTCTTGTGTCCGCATCGAGGCCCCACGTGATGAACTGCTCCAGCACAAACTGCGTAGCCCCATAATTGGGATGGACCATGTCGATGTCGTACCAGCGGTAGTCGCGCAGCACGTCGATCACGAGCTCATAAGCCGGAAAATAATACAGCCGGTCGAACTTCCCGACCAGGTGGTGCACCGATTCGATCAGCCGGGCCTTGCTCCGGTTATTCTCGACAACACCATCCCGGATATGCCTCACGGGGCTTACCGTAAAGATCACCCGCAGATCCGGATTGAAATTGAACAGCCGAAACAGGCAGCCGTCCAGCGCCGATAAAATCTCTTCCACCGTCATCAGGTGCTTCCGGAAAGTCTGCGCCGGCGCCCGGTGACAGTTCGCAACCGCGTCGCCGCCATCCATTCGCCCGCCGCCATCCATTCGCCCGCCTCCATCCACCAGCCGGTAAGAGAAGGCGCTCCCCAAAGTAATGACGAGCCAGTCAGCCCCCCGCAGGAAGGCGTGCGCGCACTCCTGTGACTCATTGATCTGCCGCAAGCACTCCTGTTTATCCATACGCGAAAAGACGCCATGATGTTGCCAGCTCTGCCACAATTCATTTAGATAAACGAGGTCATCCTCCCCATAAATCCGCGGCTGGATATACGAAATAAGGCTCGACGCCACGCTGGCGGCATCGAAAAGGATACCGTTCGGGTTCATCAGCGTGTCGAACTTCCAGTCATGAAGCGCATTTCCAATGTGTTCGGTGAAACACGATCCGGTCAGCAGGATCTTATCACCGTACCGGATGGGCTGCGGCAACGACGGGATCGTGATTGGTAGCTGAAATTCCATTATGCGACGAATAATTCGGTAGCGATCTGCCCCGCCTCCAGCAGGGCCTGTTCATTCAGCTGCGGCAGCAACCTTTTTTCCCGGAAATGTGCGATCATCCATTCCGTATCCATATTCCCCACCAGCGTATTGCCCGCCATCGGACAGCCGCCGATCCCTTTCAGCGCGCCGTCAAACCGGCGGCATCCCGCCTCCAGCGCCGCGTCGATCTTGGCCTTTCGGTTCTGATGCGTCGAATGCAGGTGAACCCCGACAGTAACCCCGGGTAATTGCCGAATGAGGAAATCCAGGATCGAGAACACATGGTCCGGCGTCGCAACGCCTACCGTGTCGGCTACGGAAAGCGTCTTCACACCGAGCTTCGCCAGCGCAGCCGCCCACTCATAAACGATCTCCTCATTCCAGGGATCACCATAGGGATTGCCAAAACCCATCGACAGGTAGACAACCAGCTCCTTTTGCCGCGCGGCGCATAACGCCTGTATTTCCTCCACGGTCGCAAAAGACCCCTCAATCGTCTTATTGGTATTGCGCAGCTGGAACGTCTCGCTCACCGAAAACGGAAAACCCAGATACCGGATCGCCTCCTGTCCGGCCGCCTCCTCCGCTCCGCGAAAATTAGCGACGATCGCCAGCAGCTTCGTCCGAACCTCCGCCAGCTTCAATCCCTTCCACACTTCCCCAAGCTCCAACCCTTGCAGAACCTCCGCCGTATCCGCCATCTGCGGGATCGCCTTCGCCGAAACATAGCTCCCGAAGTCCAACGTGTCAAATCCTACCCCGAGCAAAGCATTCAGATATTCGATCTTCCGTTCCGTCGGAATAATATGCGGCCAGCCCTGCATGGCGTCGCGCGGACATTCGACAAGCGTTACGTGATCATTCATAACCGATGCTTCAATGCTTCATATAAAATAATTCCGGCCGCGACCGACACATTGAACGAATCGAAATCGCCGGCCATAGGAATCGTAAAATACTCATCCGCAGCCTTCCGGATATAGGCCTGAACCCCCTTATCCTCACTCCCCATAACAATGCAACAAGGATCGGCCAGCGACAGTTCAAAGACCCGCTTGTCCGCCTTCATCTCGCTCGTGAATACCTTGATCCCATTGAGATGCAGGAGGTCGATCGCCTTCAATAAACTTTCGACACGACAGACTTGTATTTTCTCCAGCGCTCCTGCCGAAGACTTCATCGCTTCTTCATTAAGCGCTCCCGTGCCCTTGTCAGGAATAATAAGCGCCTGTGCTCCGCAGCACAGTGCCGACCGGGCGATCGCCCCGATATTGCGGACATCGGTTACCCCGTCCAGCATCACGAAGAGCGGGACTCCACCCGACCCCACCGTATGATCGATAACCGCCTGTAAATCCATATAAGACACGAGACCCGCAAATGCGACCACACCCTGGTGGTTGGCTCGGGTCAGCGATGCCAGTTTCTCGACCGGGACGACCTGCACCGGGATATGATATTCCCGGGCCAGTTGCCGGATCTCGGCGATGTTGTCACCAGATGAATTCCGCTGCATCAGGATCTTGTCGACGGGACGCCCCGCCCGGATCGTCTCGATCAGCGGCTGACGACCAATGATAAGCTGGCTTTTTTTCATGGAAATGACAATTGTCCCTGCAATAGCATTAGTTTGATCTTCAATATGGCCGCCACCGACATCGAGTCCGTGATCTCGCCGCGTTCCACCATCCGGTATGCTTCCTCAATGGGCAGCCGGCGAACGACCAGCTGCTCCGTTTCTTCCGGTGCCGCTTCCCGCTGCTCCAGCCCCCGCGCCAGGAAAATAAAGGCGCGCTCGTCCGTGACCGAATTGGAAAGCTGCATTTCCATCAGCTCCGTCCAATCGTTCGCCACCAGCCCGGTCTCTTCGAGCAATTCGCGCCGGGCGGATTCGACCGGCGGCACAGCCGGATCGCCCCCGCCTTCCGGGATCTCCCAGCTATAGGCGTCAAGGGGGAATCGATATTGACCTACAAGCCAGGTATTCCCCTGATCGTCCAGTGGCAGTATGCCGATAGCCAGGCTCTTGAACCGGACCTTCCCATAGATTCCCCTGCCGCCGCTCGGATTGATCACATCGTACTCCGTCAGGCCGATCCATTGATTGTCATAGATCACCCGCTCCGCCAATATTTTCCAGGGATTTTCCATATGCTGTTGTACAAAAATAAAAAAACCTCCCTAACGGGAGGTTTTAATAAAATTCATTCCTTATTTCAACCCAAATGCCTTTTTCACTTTCGGAACATAGTCCAGTTTCTCCCAGGTGAACAGCTCTACATTCTTCTTCACCTGCTTACCGTCGGGGGACGTGAAAATCTTCTCTACGATTTTAGGCTCCCGCCCCATATGACCGTAAGCGGCAGTCTCACTATAGATCGGATTGCGCAGCTTCAGCCGGGTCTCAATAAAATAAGGCCGCATATCGAAAAGTTCCATGACCTTCTTTGCAATCTGGCCATCCGTCAGTTTGACTTTGGCCCTACCGTATGTATTGACGTTAATGCTGGTAGGCTGCGCCACGCCGATAGCATACGAGACCTGCACCAGCACTTCGTCAGCCACGCCGGCAGCAACCAGGTTCTTCGCGATATGCCGGGTTGCGTAGGCCGCCGACCGGTCCACCTTGGATGGATCCTTCCCGCTAAACGCGCCGCCCCCGTGCGCACCCTTCCCGCCATACGTATCGACAATGATCTTCCGGCCGGTCAACCCGGTGTCGCCATGCGGCCCGCCGATCACGAACTTCCCGGTAGGATTGATGTGATACTTGATCTGGTCGTTGAAAAGATGCGCGTACTTTTTGTACTTGGCCTTGACCCGGGGGATCAGGATCTCGATAATATCCTTCTTGATCTTGGCGGCCATTTTTGCATCCGTATCGAAGTCATCATGCTGGGTCGATACGACGATCGCGTCGATCCGCACGGGCTTGTTGTTGTCATCGTATTCCAGCGTGACCTGGCTCTTGGCATCGGGACGCAGATACTTGATCTGCTTATTCTCCCGCCGCAGCGCCGCCAGCTCCAGCAGGATCTTGTGTGCCAGATCCAGCGAAAGGGGCATATAGTCATCCGTCTCATTGCTGGCGTATCCGAACATCATCCCCTGGTCGCCGGCACCCTGCTCTTCCTTCTTCTTCCTGTCCACCCCCTGATTGATATCCGAAGACTGCTCGTGAATGGCGGAGAAGATACCACAGGAATTGGCCTCAAACATATATTCGCTCTTCGTATAGCCGATCCGCCGGATCACCCCGCGGGTGATCTCCTGGACATCCAGGTATGCCTTGGATTTGACCTCCCCCGCAAGGACCACCTGGCCGGTGGTAACCAGGGTCTCACACGCCACCTTGGACTGCGGGTCAAAAGCAAGGAAATTGTCGATCAACGCATCGGAGATCTGATCAGCCACCTTGTCCGGGTGTCCTTCAGAAACGCTCTCGGAAGTAAATAAATAAGGCATCTTGGAAGGGAATATTTAATTGAAAAGAATGGATTTTTCCTTACGCGCGGCAAAGATAACGTACTATTTACTCAGATCAGTATACAGTTGTAAATAATCTGTAAGATCAGATTCAGCGTTAAAAGATAAAACCTTCTTCCCGCGGATCTTGCCGAATTCCTCCAACAGTTTCTTGTCGACCTTCTCGGCCCCGAAACTGATCGCGTCCGCATAGGTGGCGCCGCCACGGAAAAGCGCGCTGTTATTGGCCTCCTTATAAGGCTCCAGGTCCTTCTCCTTAATATTGGTGTGAATATTGGCGAGTTTCAGGAAATCCGGCCCCAGTTTCTCCTTGAAAGTCGGCTGCCCGATGGTGAAGACACATTTGCTGTGGGCAAAAACGGGCTCTTTTTTATAGACAGTCTTGAGATAAAGCGGAATAAGGCCAGTCATCCAGCCGCTGCAATGGATCACATCCGGGGGCCACCCAAACTTCTTGACCGTCTCCAATGCCCCCTTGCAGTAGAAGACCGTTCGCAGCCCATTGTCTTCGAACCATTTATCCTGTTCGTCATGGAAAATGAACTTCCGCTTGAACAGGTCCTCATTATCCAGAAAATATACTTGTAACCGGGCATTCGGAAGGGAGGCTACCTTGATCTGAAGGGGATAGTCGTCGTCGTCAACCGATACATTGATCCCGGAAAGCCGGACAACCTCATGAAGCCGATGCCTCCGCTCATTCACCACTCCAAACCGCGGCATGATACAACGCACCTCAAATCCATTGTCATTTGATTTAATTGCCAGCTTATTAACGATCTCTGCAAATTCTGTCAGCTCTAAATATGGCGACATTTCGTTGGCAATAAATAAAATTCGCTTTTTTTGTAGCATTATTAAATTGTTGTGACCAACCCAAATAGTTTGCAAAAGTACGGTTTTTTATCGTAAATCGGCACCGTAAGCCTGTCATGACCGTTAAAACACTCAAAAATGATCCTATTCAGGCAGTCCGCTGACCTGTCAAAATGGTTGAACAAAGAAACCGCTTCAGGCAAGTCCACGGGCTTCGTACCGACCATGGGAGCGCTGCATCCAGGTCATATATCATTAATTACTATGTCAAAAATGCAGGCAGATCTGACCGTTTGCAGCATTTTTATCAATCCAACTCAGTTCAATGACCCCAAAGACTTCCAGAAATATCCCGTCACGCTCGACAAGGATATTGGATTGCTCGAAGCCGGTGGCGCAGACATCCTCTTCCTCCCGGGGGTGAACGAGCTCTACCCCGGCGGGACCGCTAACCTCGAGCACTACGACCTGGGCCCCCTCGAGACCTTGCTCGAAGGCAAATACCGGCCCGGACATTTCCAGGGCGTCTGCCAGGTCATGTACCGGCTCCTGAACATCGTCCGTCCCAACTATCTCTACATGGGCCAAAAAGATTATCAGCAGTGTATGGTCGTCTCTCGCCTGCTGACCGTGATGAACGTCGACACCACGCTTATCCCTTGCCCAATCATCCGGGAAGTCGATGGTTTGGCGATGAGCAGCCGGAATCTTCGGCTCACCCCGACCGAGCGGGCTAATGCCACTGCGATCTACCGCGCTTTACTGGTGCTGAAAGATCAATGGCGCTCCGACCCGCCATCAGCCCTTGCCGCCGCAGAAGCCATTCTTAAAAAAGCTGATTTCCGGATCGATTACATTTCAGTTGCCGACGCGATCACCCTGGAGCCGGTATCCGATCCAACAGCCGGAAGTACGGTCGTCGCACTTATCGCCGCATTCCAGGGCGAGATTCGGCTGATCGACAATATGATTCTGTGAACTAACTTTGCCCCCATGATTATCGAGCTCCTCAAATCAAAAGTACACCGCGTAACCATCACTGAAGCCGATCTTAATTATGTGGGAAGTCTTACACTAGATGAAGACATCATGGACTCCGCAAACATGATCGAAAATGAAAAGGTCCAGATCGTCAATGTCAACAACGGCAGCCGGATCGAGACTTACCTGATCAAAGGGAAAAGAGGTTCCGGCACTTGTTGTCTCAACGGCCCCGCTGCAAGAATGGGTGCAGTGGGCGATATCGTCATCGTGATCTCCTATGCGCAGATGGAATTTGAGGAAGCTAGGCGTTTTAGGCCCGCCATCGTTTTTCCGCGAGAAGGAAATAAGCTGTAACTTGTATGGGCTATGAAGAAAGGAATGATGGTCGTGCTGCAATACGCTCTTTTCGCTGCTCTGGCAGCGTTTTTTGTGTGGTTGAGCCTGAAAGATATGGATAAGAAGAGCTGGGCACAGCTAAAGGATGCGCTGGACAAAGCGAATTACTGGCTGCTGGTTCCCGTTCTCGGGCTGCTGCTCGCCAGTCACTGGCTGCGCGCCTTGCGTTGGCGCCAACTCATCGAGCCGATGGGATACGAGCCTTCCCGCATAAATTGTTTCCTCGGCGTTATGATCGGATACTTCGTCAACCTCGGCGCGCCGCGTCTTGGCGAAGTGGTGAAATGCACCATCCTCGCCCGCTATGAAAAAGTACCGGCCGATAAACTTGTGGGAACGATCGTAGCGGAACGCGCGTTCGATGTGGTTTGCCTCGCAATCGTTTTTGGGCTGTCGTTCTTACTTCAATTCCACGTCATCCATGCCCTGACTACCAACAGTTCCCTGTTTCAAAGTAATGGCGGTGGTCATTCGTCCCCCTTGAAATGGTGGATCCTCATAGGAGCAGTCGTGGTCATCGCCGCCTTCATCATCATCCGCCGCCGATGGGTGATCAGCCGGTGGGCCCAGATTTTCCACCGAATGAAAGCCATCATTGTCAATATCTTGCATGGCCTGACTACGGTCCGCTCGATCCGCAACAAACCGCTGTTCTTCTTCTATACGATCGGCATTTGGTGCCTTTACCTGCTGAGCACCTGGTTCGGTTTTTTCGCCATCAGCGCCACCCGGAATCTCAGCCTTGTGGACGCCCTCAGTGTCCTGGCCATGGGCAGCGTCGGCATGATCGTTTCGCCGGGGGGCATCGGCGCCTATGCGCTGCTCGTCCGCGAGACCGTATCTTTCTACAACATTCCCGCCCTCCCTTATGGTCAGGCCCTCGGCTGGTTGCTTTGGTTCGGCCAATTTCTTAGCTTTATCCTGTTTGGAACGGTCAGCTTTATCCTGTTGCCAAGAATCAACAAGAAACGAATTGTAATCGCTACGGATGAAATTTCCACAGATCATATCGCACAAAATCTTTGACCGCTCGGGGCTGATCCACCAGGTGAACCGGTGGCGCCTGCTCGGCAAGACGATCGCCTTCACGAACGGATGCTTCGATCTCCTTCATCAGGGTCATATTGCATCTTTGTCGGACGCCGCCCGGGAAGCAGACTTCCTGGTGGTCGGCCTCAATTCCGACACGTCCACCCGACGGCTGAAAGGACCTGGCCGCCCCATTAACGACCAGCACGCCCGCAGCATCGTCATGGCCGCCCTGCTGATGGTCGACGCCGTGACCCTCTTCGATGAGGACACTCCGCTCGAACTGATCAACACGATCCGGCCCGACGTCCTCGTCAAAGGCGGCGACTATACGCTCGAACAGATCGTGGGTGCAAAAGAGGTGCTCTCCTGGGGAGGCCGCGTCGTCATCAACCCGATCGTAGCGGGTTTGTCCACCACCGGGATCCTCGAAAAGATTTCTAAACTATGAGATATTTTATCGTCGCTTTTCTCGTCCTGACCACGATCGCCTCCCGGGCGCAGTCCAGTGATGCAGATGCCCTCAAGGCACTCAATGCCGCCTTTATCCACGGGTACATGACCAGGGATACTGCAAAGCTGGGCCCTATCTTTGCCGATGATTTTATCCTGATCAATCCCTCTGGCCAGCGACGTAACAGACAAGAGGTTCTGAACGGTTTTGTCACTTCTCCGCATTTTCTTTCCTGCGAAGTCGACACCATCGAAATCAGTCTGCACGGTACCATCGGCCTCGTGCATGCCCGTGCTGTATTCACCACCAACGATAACGGCAAACAGACGACCGGTAAGACCGACTATCTCGATGTGTATGAAAAAAGAAGAGGCCGCTGGGTAGCCATTGCGGCACATGTCATTTACCTCGGTGGCAACTAACTCGGCTGTAGATCATGACGGCTGTAGATCATGACGGCTGTAGATCATGACGGCTGTAGATCATGACGGCTGTAGATCATGAGCGATACATCCGCTCGATCTCCTGGACTATGGATTCAATAGCCTGGTCATCCCCCTTGGCATCATAAGGCTGCTTAAGACTGGTGCTGAAGAAAAAAGCCACCGTCTGATAGAAACGGGCGGAGAGCCCGCCTTTATAGTCCTTGATCAATTCATAACAACTATTCCCCGTCTGCCGGTTGATCAACTTCATCAGGATCTTCCCCTGATAGATCGACATCTGTTCGAGTGGATCGGTAAACTCCTTCCGCAGATCCTTCTCACGGGACTGCAGATAGGTCTTCCGCTCTTTCTCCGTCCCCAGCAACGCCATCTTGGTATTGATATCGTTGATGATCACTCCCGCCTTCCGCGCATAAGGATAGGTGACATATACTGCATTCCGCAGCTTTGTCCATGCCTCCAGCCGGCGGCGCATGGCAGGCGTCATCGGAGCGGTTACCCAGGTATACGGCATGATGCGCGACGACAGCAATTCATGGTCATAGACCTGCGCGCCGACAAGGATGGTATCGTAAGGACCGTAGACCGGTCGGATCACGTCCGGTGGTAAAGGGGCAGTGTCCGCAACAGCCGGCCGTCTGGCAGAATCAACTATGGCGGGATGAGCGGGTTGTGCAAATGCGCATACCGCCACCACCAGGAGCACGGTCAGAAGAAGCAGATATTTGGCGACAACAGGGCGCATAAACGGTCTTAAAGTTACTAAAACCTTTCCAAAAAACGGAGCGTAAAGACACTTGTTAATACCGCGTAAAGGCCCTTGGTAACCTTCGCGGGAAGTAAAGGGAATGTTAATTTTCAATGAACTGGTTGTCAGCGGCTCACAGTGAGCGCAGCTTGACGCCGCCTCCATACGATGCTGACAACAAAGCCGATGATCATAATGATCGTCCCGATCCATAGTACGCTGATCTGCGGAAATTCCAGCACCTTTAGTGCGACAAAAGGGACCATCTGCGACGACTCCTTTATCCCCAGCTCGATCCGCCTCCCGTCCACCTTATCAAACCGCAATGCCAGGTTCTGCGCGAACACCGTGTCGTTTGCAAAATGCCCCTCCCCATCCTTCATGTACAATCCCGGATAAGCCACATAGCGCATACTGTCCCGGGTGACTACCGACACTTTGGCCACGATAGCCGTATCGGTCGGTCCAAAATGGAACCTTCCGCCATTCGGATTGACGGCAATGGAGTCAAGCACCAGGTATCCTTTGGAAAAATAGGCGGTATCCCCCGGTGCAAGCAGACCGGATGGCCTGAATTGGGCGGTATCATTTTTATCCTGATTGCTGACGGCGCTGATATACACGAAGATGTCCCTGTCCCAGTAATGACGCTTGTCTGGATTAGACGCTGTTTCCCCGCCACCTTTCCGGGAGAAAAGATAATCCGGGTAAAGATCGAATTGCTCCCGGCTATCCTTGCGGTCGAAATGGACATGATAATACGTTATGTTCCCATATTTGTCGACCGAGTCGTTACCCTCAAACGTAGTCGTGTATACGCCCATATCCGTTGGAACCCCCTTAAGAAGGGTCAGATTCTCCATCGGGTCTTGCTTGGATTCCGGGCTGAACGGAAGAAGGATACCGGTCGTATTGATGGACAGTACATTTTTTTTCGCCGACGACAACAGGATGCCGATCAGCATCAGCCCGAACCCGACATGCGCGATCGATGGGCCAGCCGCCCGCAGCTTCCCATTAAGGCCGGCCCGGATATAGGCAGCATTGGCCACGACCGTATAGATGGCCGCGAAGAGCGCCAGGTGAATCGCC
>Ga0210383_10000074_pt1 | contig 107968 bp, 92 predicted proteins | sample IncBWC14OmetaG_FD_160072 | JGI IMG/M metagenome (GOLD analysis project Ga0210383, IMG submission 160072) | Forest soil microbial communities from Barre Woods Harvard Forest LTER site, Petersham, Massachusetts, United States - Inc-BW-C-14-O ...
CGAAGTGATGTTGAAGAACCCTCACCGCGATTCCGCCGATCATGGGATGGGATGGCCAACGGCTAAGCATAGGTTTTGTTGTGGACGCCATGGTTAACACCCTGTGAATTTTCCGTCATTTTTGGTCCCGTGCGGCCAGTTTAGCGCCGACAGAGAAAGGCATCAACCACGAAGGAAATGTCCGTTGAAACGGAAGTCCTTCGTGTGACTTCGTGTCCATCGTAGTGAAGGTCTTCAGGCCGCGGGCAGGGTAAACAGGAACGTGCTGCCGTGGCCGAGTTCGCTTTCGGCGCGGATGGAGCCGCCGTGGGCGAGCACGATGTGCTTGGCGATGGCGAGGCCGAGGCCGGTGCCGCCGGATTCGCGGGAGCGGGCTTTGTCGACGCGATAGAAGCGTTCGAAAAGTCGAGGCAGGTGTTCGCTGGCGATGCCGGCGCCAAAATCTTGGACATAGAATTCAACTCCGACGCCGCGGCGGCCCGGACGCGCGCCCAACAGGATGCGTCGGCCAGCGCGGCCGTATTTCATGGCGTTGTCGATGAGATTGGAAAAAACCTGGTGGATGGCTTCGCGGTCGGCGCGCACCACGGGCAGAGTTTCGACCGAGCTGTTCTTGCCGCCCGTTTCCGGCGTGTCCAGACCCACAATCTGCAACTCGACTTCCTGGCCGCGGGCAATCTCGCGAAAACTTTCTTCGGCGTCGTGCAGCAGTTCGATGGGCGGCACGGGTTCGGTGTCGAAGCGGGTCTCGCCGGATTCCACGCGAGCGAGAGTGAGCAGGTCTTCGGTGAGGCGCGCCATCCGGGCTGCATTCTTGCGGATGATTTCGAGAAACTCGCGGTTGGGCCCGGCATTTTCGGAACTGAGGTCGAGCAGAGTCTCGGAGTAGCCCTGAATTGACGTCAGGGGGGTGCGAAGCTCGTGGGAAACGTTGGCGATAAAATCGCGGCGAGTTTTTTCGACCCGCTCGGTCTCGGTGAGGTCGCGGAGCACGGCGACGGCGCCGCCATCGGGCAGCGGCGCGGCCGTCACATCGTAGGCGCGGCCGGGGACGATCGACGTAGCGCGGGTGGTTTTCACTTGCTTGGTAGTGGTTGCGGCTTTCACGGCGGCGAGAAAATCAGGATCGCGAATCGTTTCGACCACCGGAGCGTTCAGGCGAGTGTGTTGCGGGACGAGGCGATCCATCGGCTGATTGGCCCACTGCACGAGGCCGTCGGAACTGATGGCGATGACCGCGTCCTGCATGCTGTTGAGCAGAGTTTCGAGCTGGCGCTGGCTGGAACGGACGGCGGCAAAGCTGCGTTCGACCTGGCCGGCGGTTTTGTCGATGGCGGCAGCGACACGTCCGATTTCATCCAGTGGAGAATCTTCGACGCGGGCATGCAGGTCGCCCTGCTCGATGCGGGCCGCGACGTCGACGATGCGTTCGAGACGGCGCGATGTCCACACCGACGCGCTGGCCGCGATGATGAGCGCGATGAAGAGAGCAAGCACTGACCCCCAAAGCAGTCGGTGGCGCACCTGCGCCTGCACGGCTTCAACATCAGAAAGGGGATAGGCGAGACGGACCGCGCCTCCTGAGATTGGAACGGCGACATAGAGAAATGGTACTCCGAGGGTGGCGCTGCGGCGCTCGCTCTCGCCCGTCTTGCCGCCGAGAGCAGTGGCGAACTCCGGGCGAGTTCCGTCGTTCTCCGTGCCGGCGGGATTGGATTCGGAGTCGGCGAGCACTTTTCCCGAAGCGTCGATGATGGTGGCACGGGCACCGGCGGCCTGGCCTTCCTGAGCGGCGATTTCGGCGAGCGTGTGGTTACGATCGGTTTCAACGCGGTGTGCGAAGAGAAGAGTTTTCTGCGTGAGGTTGCGCTCGATCTCGCTACGCATCGAGGATTCCCATGCACCGCTGAGCATGACGTCGAGGATGGTTGCGGTGGCGGCGATCACGATCAGGAAGACGGCCAGGAGTTTGAAGAAAATGCGGTTCTTCACGTTCGCGTCGTTCTCCAGACATCTCTACTCGCGGCTCTCCTCATTTGGGGACCTCGAAGCGGTAGCCGGCGCCGCGCACGGTTTTCAGGTAGCGCGGGTTCTCCGGGTCGGGCTCGATTTTTTCGCGGATGCGGCGGACGTAGACGTCGACTGAGCGCGGAGTAACGTAAGCCGTGTCGCGCCAGACGGAGTCGAGGAGATGATCGCGGCTGAAGACGCGTCCTTTGTGGCGCGCGAAATAATCGAGCAGGCGGAACTCGGTAGCCGTCGTGGGCACCAGGTTTCCGCTCACGGTGAGAGTCATGGCCGAGGGATCGATTTCGATCTCGCCGACTTTCATGGGGCTCGGTGGCAGCGGGCGCTCGAAGCGGCGCAGCACGGCCTTGACGCGGGCAACGAGTTCCCGCGGGCTGAAAGGCTTGGCGATGTAGTCATCGGCCCCGAGTTCGAGACCGAGCACGCGGTCGGCTTCGCTGCTCTTAGCAGTCAGAAAAATTACCGGCACGGAGGCGAGGCCGGGCGTCTGGCGAATGGTGCGGCAGATCTCCAGACCGTCTTTACCAGGCACCATGATGTCGAGCACGAAGAGCGCGGGGCGCTGGCGTTCGGCGTCAGCGAGTACGTTGGCGCCGGTCGGATAGACGCGCACCGTGAAGCCTTCGTTCTCCAGATGATGGCGGACGAGGCGGGAAATGTCAGGATCGTCTTCGACGACGAAGAGGCTTGGTTTCACGGGATTATTGTAGCGAAGCCGGTAGCGAGTACCTAGCGCCGAGTGGCTAGTTTCGAGAGGCGGATGCGGGAAAGGTAGGAAATTTACCGGATATTCACAATCAGGTTCGCGGCTTCGTCGAGATGGAACTGCTTTCCGGGCGGGATCACCGTTGTAGCGCTGTATTCGATGATGATGGCGGGGCCAAAATATTTTTGGGTGGGGCGGAGGTTCTCTCGTGAGCAGATTTTCGTTTCTTGTTTCTTGCCTTCGAAGTGGACCGGGGCTTTGAGCGGAGACGGCCCGCCCAACTTTGCTCGGCCTGGACGGGCAAGAGTGCCCGTCTCCACATTGTCCTTTGTTATTCGCAAGTGTGGAGATTTCGCGATGGCCCGGAAGCGGAGGGTGACTAGCTCGACTTCGCGGGTGGGATGCGAGTAGCCGTAGCGGCGGCGGTGTTCTGCTTCGAAGTCCCGCAAGAGATTTTTCGTGTAGGGAAGGTTGAGTTCGTAGCCCTGGCCGCGATAGCGGAGGTCGACGCTGCGATGGTAGTGCGCCTTGTCGGGCCACGATTCGCGGCGAAAATCTGCGGCAGCAGTTTTTTCGAGCGTGGCGAATTCCGAGCGCAGCCTCTCGGCGGGAATTTTCTTAGAGACTCGCCACAGCACCGTGCGGGAATAATCCTTCACGACGTCGCTCGCGAGAATGCCGAGAGCGGAGAGAGCGCCAGGAAACGCGGGTACGATGACTTGCGGGATGCTCAAAGCTTCGGCCAGGGCGCAGGCGTGCAGGCCTCCTGCGCCACCGAAGGCGACGAGGGCGAAGTGGCGCGGGTCGCGGCCGCGCTCGATGGAGACGACGCGGATTGCTTTCTCCATCGTGGCGTTGACCACACGGATGACGCCGGCGGCGAATTTTTCCAGCGAGAGAATGGAGTTTTGTTTTTTCAGCCACTCTTGCGTGATGCGGCGGGTGCGATCAAGATCGAGCGTGAAGTCTCCGCCGAGAAAGCGCGTAGGCTGCAGGCGGCCGAGAAGAAGATTGGCGTCAGTAACGGTGGGCTGCAGGCCGCGGCCGTAGCAAATAGGGCCGGGATTGGCGCCGGCGGATTCGGGGCCGACGCGGAGAACTCCGGCGGCGTCGAAGCGGGCGAGCGAGCCTCCGCCGGCTCCGACGGTGTGAATGTCGAGCATCGGTACGGCGACGGGAAGGCCTGCAATCTGCGCGTCGGTGGCGGTTTTGATTTCGTTTTCGACTAAAGAGACATCCGTGGAGGTGCCTCCCATGTCGAAGGCGATGATGTGGTCGAAGCCGCTGGCGCGGGCGGTGGTGAGGGCGCCGATGACGCCTCCGGCGGGGCCGGAGAGCACAGTGCGGACGGGTTCGCGGGCGGCGGTCGAGAGCGCGGTGATGCCCCCGCTGGATTGCATGACGAAGATTCGGGAGCGGGTTGCCGCCGGGGCTGAAGCCCCAATTTTCTGTCCGCTTTTCGCGGCGCTAAAGCGCCGCTCTTCCACCAACTCCCCCGCTCGACGCTCGAGATTTTCCAGATAACTTTGCATGACCGGCTGGAGGTAGGCATTGATGACGACTGTGGAGGTGCGTTCGTACTCGCGGAATTCGGGGAGGATCTGGTGTGAGATGGAGAGTGGGACGGCGAGCGAGGTCAGTGCGAAGGCGGCGGCTAATTCGTTTTTTGGATTGGCGAACGAAAAGAGGAACGAGATCGCGATGGATTCCGGTTTTGCGGCGGCGAGTTGTTCGGCGAGGGCGCGCAGATCTTGGGGCGTGGGCGAGGTGAGGATTTCGCCGTCTGCGGCGGTGCGTTCGTTCAGGCCAAAGCGAAGGTCTCTGGGGACGAGCGGCTCGATGCGGTCGAAGAAAAAATCGTAAAGCTTGGGGCGGGCCTGGCGTCCGATTTCGATAGCGTCTTCGAATCCGCCGGTGGTGACGAGGGCGGTGCGTGCGCCTTTGCGCTCGAGCAGCGTGTTGGTGCCGACGGTCGTGCCGTGGAGCAGGGTGAAATCTTCTTGCGGGGCGATCTGCCGCAGTGCTTCGACGATGGCGTGGGAAGGATCGGCTGGCGTAGAAAAAACTTTGAGCATGCGGAGTCGGCCACGGTCTCGCCAGACGCAATCGGTGAAGGTGCCGCCGGTGTCTATGGCGATGCGGAGTGGTTGAGAGCGGTGGGGCATAGAGGAGAGAGAAAGAGAAAGGGTAACACTCCGGCGAAAATCCGGGCGTTGTTAGCTCAGCCCTGAAAACGCTGCCCCGAACTGGTGCGAGCTAGCTTCCATGCAGAAACCTCGCCTCGCTGCGCTTGGCGGGACGGGCGAGGCGCCCGTCCCAACACAGGCTGTCACCTGAGTTGCCTACTTGCTTGCTACTTTGGTTTCGGTCTTGGGATGCGGCAGCAGATCTTTCGCCGGCAAGCTTGCGTCGAAGACCAGGTTGAAGAAGCCGACCATCATTTCGTCGGAGTTCTGCTGTCCCCAGATTACCGTTTTCGTGGGGTCGGGATTCTCGGGGTTGTCGGGGGAGTTGTCGAAGTGTGCGGTGCACTCGATTTTTGTGCCTTTGGGCAGAGTAATCGGCGCGTCGAGGTTGTACCAGAGTTGCCAGTGCCAGTTGTAGGCGGGAACTTTCAGCAGGGTCTGCGTCTCGCCGGTGGGAAATGCCAGACGATATTCGAAATCTTTGCCGCGAGTGTGCATGTGCGGATGAAGCGCCACTAGCCTGACTTCTCTGGGCACTTCGAACGTCGCATCCACGCGGTAGTTGGGATCTCCAGGAGGAATCTTGAATGTGCCGTTCACGGCGGAGAGCGTCAGCACGCGTTCTTTCGGCTTCTCTTTGGCGAAGACGATTCCCAGCCGGGTTTGATCGGTGGTGGCCTTGCCGTTGGGCGTGTAGTGCACTTCGAGGACGATGTCAGACCCGGCTTTGATCAGCTTGGCCTGGCCGGGTTGCAGGATTTCAGCATTCTGCCCGGGAGCATAGCCGACCAGGAAATCGCTGGGGAGCGCGCTGGTGTCGTTCTTGTCATCCTGCTTTGGCGGAGGAGCTTCGAAAAAGACTCCAGTCTTTTCGCCTTTGAAGTAGTTCGATCCGGGCTCGCGGACATAGGCAATGATGTGATGGACTACGGAGCGGTCGGTGGGGCGCGCTTCGGCCGCCTGCACCCACTTGTCCTCGGTGAAGCCGGTGGGCAGGATCACGTATTGATACTCGACCATGCCGGAGTCGGGAACGGAATACGGGTGCGGCAACTCGAAAATTACGTCGGGCTTGGGAATGCCCCAGCCCTCGACGAAAGTTGCGGGCGCGGGCATGTCCGCGGGATCGCCCTGCGGAGTGCCAGAATTGGCCCAGGCCAGGATCGTGCTGATTTCTTTCTCGGTGAGCGAGCGGTCGTTGGCAAAGTGTCCGATGGCGGGATCGGCGAACCACGGTGGCATTTGTTTCTGCTTCACGGCAAGCTTCATGGCAGCCGCCCAGGGGCGCGCTTGCTCGTAGGTCATCAGCGGAAAGGGCGCGGCTTCGCCGGGACGATGGCAGGTCTGGCAATGCTTTTGCAGAATTGGGGCGACGTCTTTGGTGAAGGTCACCGGGGGATTGGGAGTCTGGCAATAGGAATATGCGCACAGACTGATGGTCGTTATTCGTGTCAACGTCTGGGCAATCGTTGAAAGTGTTCGGCCCATGAGTTTTTCCCTCGGAGAGATGTGCTTACGCTTTGAGCAGAGAGTATACCGTGATCTGGGGGCGGCGACGTCAGTATTAGCGGCGGTATGAGTCAAAAGGCGCGTCGCTGGCGCGAGGCGGACAGCGGAGGGCGGGTTGTCCTCACGCGGATCGTGGTGGCGTACGGGACAGCAGGTTCCTCACCGCTGACGCAGCGGGCGAAAAGAGTGTAAGAAATCCATTTCTCCCACGACTATCTCAAATGAAGGGCGATTAGGGACTGCAATGGATGGCAACGACGAGTTGTACAAGGAGGCCAGCGCAACGTTCGGAGCTGCCCTCCAACGCCTGGCACGTGGCTATGAAGCCGACCCTGAAAGAAGGCGTGATTTGCTGCAGGAGATTCACATTGAGCTGTGGAGAAGTCTCAGGTTGTTTCATAACAGATGCAGTTTGCGTACTTGGGTTTACAGGGTGGCCCACAACGTGGGTGCATCGCACATTCTGAGCCGGAGGCGGGCGGCGGCTCGCTTGGTTGATCTTGACGGACTGGACGCCGAACCGGCATTCATCGATGGCGAGGAACAAGCGAATCAGAACTATCTGCTTTCGAGAATGTTAGATCGCATCTACCGGCTCAAACCGCTTGACCGGCAGGTAATTCTGCTGTACCTCGAGGGCGAGGCGGCGGCTTCCATTGCTGAAGTCACCGGACTCTCCGCCCCAAATATTGCAACGAAAATTCACCGTATCAAGAGAGTGCTCAATCGGCGGTCACGCCAAGGAGCAACCCATGCAGAACGATAAGCCAGAGCAATCCTGCGAATACTTGTGGAAGTCACAGAAGGAGGAGCAAATGAATATTTCAACAGAGGAGATACGCGCCAGAGCACGCAGATATGAGCGGGGCAATGTTCTAGAGCACTGGATATTGGCCTGCTTGGCGCCGCTGGCTGTGGCGTGGATCGTCCGTGATTTGTATGGCCTGCTCCGTTTGCACAAACTCCTACTCATGGCGACAGAGTCCTGGTTGCTCGTAACGTTCTGCTACGTCGTTTGGGGATTTCTTCGAAACAGCCCGAGGCGAATACGTACAGCCGAATCATGTTCGCAGTTTTTAAAACGCGAGTTCGAGGGAAAGCGTCGGTTTTTCTTATCACTGCGCCGATGGATATTGCTGCTGGTTCCCGCCGTGTTAGCTGCCTGGTGGGGAGGCGGGCCGGCTCTTACGGCTAAGGAGATGGGAATCAAAGCTGCCTGGTTACTGCGCGTTCATCAGCCAGTGACCTTGATCGTGACAATCTTGGTGCTTGTGTTTATCTGGTTCGCAATGGGGAACGAGACGCGGAAAGCCGAGCAGGAGATCGAAAAGCTAGGAAGGTAGCGCGGGGTCGCCGAACATCCAGAATTGGACCAGGTTCGAATGGCGCACGAGCCAGAGCTTCCATTTGCGCTTATCCCTTGGTGGTGAAGGCCAGCGTCAGCAGCGTTTTCTGCTCGACCTCGTGGGCTTTGCTGCTGCCTGTTGCGGGGCTGGCGCCGGAGCTGCGTTTTACGCTGAGCACGGGGCGACCGCCGGAGATGCGCTTCAGGCGTGGGAGCATGTTGAACATTGCGCCCATGTTGGCAGGTTCTTCCTGCACCCAGACGATATCGGCGTTCGGGCCGTGGCGGTCGAATTCGGCGACGACTTCATTTTCTGGAAATGGGTAGAGCTGTTCCAGGAAGACGATGGCGGTGCTCGTGTCTTTTCTTTTCTTGCGTTCGGCCTGAAGTTCGTGGCCGATCTTTCCAGTGCAGATCAGGATGCGGTCGGCTTCTCCGACTTCGGTGTCGGGGATGACGTTCTGAAAATTCTTGTGGGTGAAATCGGCGATCGGCGAACTCGCGTCGGGATGGCGCAGCATACTTTTGGGCGTGAACACGACCAGCGGCTTGCGCCAGTGGCGTAGGGCCTGACGGCGGAGGAGATGGAAATACTGCGCAGCGTTCGAGGGCTGCGCGATCTGAATATTGTGTTTGGCTGCAAGCTGGATGAAACGTTCGATTCGTGCGCTCGAATGTTCCGGTCCCTGACCTTCGTAGCCGTGGGGCAGCAGCATGACGACGCCGGAGAGCAGATTCCACTTGGCTTCGCCGGCGCTGATGAACTGGTCGATGATGGCTTGCGCGACGTTGACGAAGTCGCCGAACTGGGCTTCCCAGAGGACGAGCGACTCGGGATAGTCGCGGCTGTAGCCGTATTCGAAGCCGAGAACGCCGGCTTCGGACAGTGTCGAGTTATAGATTTCACAGCGGGCCTGACCGGGCGCGAGGTTTTCGAGCGGCACGAATTCGTTTTCGTTTTCGGTGTCGATGAGCACGGAGTGGCGCTGATTGAATGTGCCGCGGCGGGAATCCTGGCCGCTGAAGCGCACGTGGGTTCCCGCTTTCACGAGACTGGCGAAGGCCAGCGCTTCGGCCATACCGTAGTCGACAGGGCGCTGGCCCACGCCCATCTCGGCGCGCTGTTCGAGGAGCTTCTTCACTTTCGGGTGAATGTGGAAACCGTCGGGATACGTAGTCAGGCGAGTGGTGAGTTCAGATAATTCTTCGGGCGAAAGTCCGGTTTCGACTTCGTATTCGGGCCGATAGGCGCCGCCGTAGTAGCTGTTCCAATACTTAGGGAGGTCACGCATCAGCGGTTTTTGCTTGATGCTGCCGGCTTGCTTCTGCGCGGCTTCGAACTCGGCCTTGATGGCGTCGGCGCGAGACTGGGCGTCGGTGGCGCCGGTGTCGTCGGCATAGATTTCCCACAACGGCGGATGCTCTTTGATTTTCTTGTAGAGCAGCGGCTGCGTGATGGTGGGGTCGTCGACTTCGCTGTGGCCGTGACGGCGGTAGCCGATGAGATCGATGACCACGTCGGTGCCGAATTTGTAGCGATATTCGGTGGCCATGCGGGCTACGCGGACGACGGCGTCGACGTCTTCGCCGTTGACGTGGAAAATGGGAATCGACTGGCGGCGCGCGATGCAGGCGGCGAAGCGCGTGGAGTGTTCTTCGGTATAGCTTGTAGTAAATCCGAGAAGATTGTTGACCACGACGTGAATCGTTCCGCCGACGCTGTAGCCGGGAAGGTCGGCGTAGTTCATGGTCTCAGCGAGGATGCCTTGTCCGGCGAATGCGGCGTCGCCGTGAACGAGGAGTGGCAGATATTTTTCGCGCCCGCCTTCGCCGGTGCGGTCCTGCTTGGCGCGGGTGCGGCCGACGGTGACGGGGTCGACGGCTTCGAGATGGCTGGGGTTCGAGACCAGGTGGATGTGAACTTTTCCGCCACTGTAGGTTTTGTATTCGCCGGTCGCGCCCATGTGATATTTCACGTCGCCGGAACCGAGCACGCTGCGCGGGTCGACGTCTTCAAACCCGGCGAAAATTTCCTGCGCAGGGCGCTGGGCAACGTGGGCGATGACGTTGAGGCGTCCGCGATGGCTCATGCCCATCACGAGTTCGACGGCGCCGAGGCGAGAGGCGGTGTCAAGTACTTCGTCGGCGAGCGGGATCAGCGCGGTGACGCCTTCGAGCGAGAAACGTTTGCTGCCGAGGTAGCGCTGCTGCATGACCTGTTCGAAAATGTCGGCGCGGATGAGCAGGTCGAGGATGCGCCTCTGGTCTTCTTCCGTAACTTCGAAACCCTGCGACGGCGATTCCATGCGGTCGTAGACCCACTGGCGGCGATCAGGGGAGTAGATGTGATTGACCTCGACGCCGATCGTCGAGGAGTAGATGGCGCGGGCTTCGCGGGCATATTCGCCTTCGCGTTCGAGTTCGGGCGTTTCGCGGGGGCGGAGGAATCCGAGTGGGTCGAGGTCGCCCTCGAGGTATCCCCACTGGCGGTAGGCGCTAAAGACTCGCTCGCGCTCGGGGTTGGCTGCACTTTCGATGACGGCGGCGCGAGAGCCGCCGTTGGACGTCTTGGATTTTGGAGTCATGATTTCAGGATCGTAAGAGTACGAATACTAGGATAAAGGATGCGAGGGTGGACTTGCAGGATTCGCGGGCAGGAGAGTCAAAAGCCTTAACCACAGAGGGCATCGAGGCGCAGGAAGGAGAATCCCCACCCTTCGACTCCGCTCAGGGCAGGCTTTCTCGCGCAAAGAGCGCCCGAGAAATGGGGTACCCGGCTCTGAGAATACCGATTGGGTTGGCGTAGAATTCTGCTGTCGTGGGACGGCAGGCTCAGGATGACCCTAAGAAAATGCTAACCACAGGGACTCATAGAGGACCAAAGAACGTCGAAGAAAGCTCTACAGGGGGCGTATTATTTTGCGTCTCCGGCGGGAGCTGGGGAATCTGAAGGGAATGCTAAACGTGGGGCGGGGCTGTACGTCAAAAGTGATAGATAGTCACGGTTTTCCAGATCCAACACAACGTAGACGAGACGGTTTTCGGCTTATGGCAAACAATTTTCGGGAATTAGCGGCTAAAGGCTTGCTGGCTGCGGGTTTGGCGGCCGGCGCGGTCACTGTTGGTTGTACCAGCAATGCGGCGCAGACTCCGAAGGGCGGCGGTCCGATGGGGATGCCCGTCAAGGTGCTGGAGGCGAAAGCGGTGCCGGTCAACGACGCCAGTGAGTACGTGGCGACGCTGAAATCGCGCGACTCGGCTGTGATTATGCCGCAGGTTGAGGGGCAGATCACGCAGATTTTCGTGCACTCGGGCGATCGGGTGGAGGCTGGCGCGGCGTTGATTGAGATTGATCCGCTGAAGCAGCAGGCCACGGTGAAGAGCCAGGAGAGCGCGCGGGCGGCGCAGGAAGCCAACTTGATCTGGGCTAAAAAGCAGTACGAGCGCACTCAGGGGCTCTCGGCCGCCGGCGTGGTGAGCAAGCAGGACATGGACCAGGCGAAGTCGAACCTGGACGCGGCCCAGGCCCAGATGGAAGCGCTGGATGCCAATGTGCGTGAGCAGGAAGTGCAGCTGCACTACTACAAAGTGGTTGCGCTGCGCAGCGGCATTGTCGGCGACATTCCGGTGCGCGTGGGTGACCGGGTGACGACCTCGACGCAGCTGACGACGGTCGACCAGCCGGGCAGTCTGGAAGCCTACGTGTATGTGCCGATCGAGCACTCCGCGCAGTTGAAGATGGGGCTGCCGGTGCAAGTTGTAAACAGCGATGGCAAGGTGCTGGCAGATTCGCGAGTGAGTTTTATTTCTCCGCAAGTCGATAACACCACGCAGACCGTGCTTGTGAAGGCGCGCATCGCCAACGGCAACGACGCGCTGCGGCAGTCGCAATTCATTCGAGCACGTGTGGTGTGGGGCACGCATCAGAATCCGGAAGTGCCGATTCTCGCGGTGTCGCGGCTGGCGGGTCAGTATTTCGCATTCGTGGCCGAGTCGCAGAATGGTGGCTCGTTTGTGGCGCGGCAAAAACCGCTGACCATCGGGCAGACCGTCGGCAATGACTACGAAGTGCAGGACGGGATCAAGCCGGGGGATAAGATCATTATCTCGGGAACGCAGTTTCTGCTGGACGGGGCGCCGGTAATTCCGATGAGCTAGCGTATCCGGCACCCGGCTTTCCAACCAGTTGTGATTCAACGAAGTATCTGACACGCAGCCGCGCAAGCTGCTGCTTACGGGATTCCTCATGCTGGTTAATTTCTTCATTCAACGTCCGGTGTTTGCCACGGTGTGCGCGCTGCTGATTCTTCTGGCGGGCCTGGCCGTGATACCGACACTGCCGATCTCGCAGTTTCCAAATCTGGCGCCGCCGCAGGTGGCCGTGACCAGCAGCTACATTGGAGCGAGCGCTCAGACCGTGGAAAGCGCGGTCACGATTCCCATTGAGCAACAGGTCAACGGCGCGGAGGGGATGAAGTACATCACTTCCACCAGCGGCAACGACGGAACCAGCATCGTGACCGCGACGTTTGACCTGAACCGCGATCCGGACCTGGCTGCGGTCGACATTCAGAACCGCGTGAATACTGCCTCTGGACGGCTTCCGGGCGCGGTGAAAGCAGTAGGCATTACGACCGCCAAAACTTCGCAGAACTTCGTGTTTGGCGCGGCCGTTTTCTCGGACAGCAACAAATATTCGACGCTGTTCATGAGCAATTACCTCGACGTCTACGTGCGGGACGCGCTGAAACGCATTCCGGGTGTGGCCGACGTGATCCTGTTTGGCGAGCGCAAATATACGATGCGCTTGTGGCTGGATCCGGGGCGGATGGCGGGACGCGGGCTGACGGCGACCGATGTGGTCAGCGCTCTGTCGGAGCAGAACGTGGAAGTTGCGGCAGGGCAGGTGGGTCAGCAGCCTGCCGTCGCGGATCAGAATTATCAGATCAGCGTGCGCGCGGTGGGCCGGTTGAGCGAACCGGCGCAGTTCGACAACATCATTCTGAAGACGAACACCGATGGCACGCTGGTGCATTTGAAAGATGTCGGCCGCGCGGAGCTGGGGGCTGAGAGCTACGCGAACGATACACAGTTCAACGGGCAGGATGCGATTGGACTCGGCGTCACACAGCTCTCGACCGCGAATGCGCTCGACGTGGACCGGCGGGCGATTGCGGAGCTGGAACGATTGTCGAAGAACTTTCCACCGGGGATGCATTACAAAGTCGCGTTCGATACTACCGACGCGGTCGGGGAGTCGATCCGCGACGTAGCTTTCACCGTAGGTTCAGCGATCGCACTGGTCATCCTGGTCATCTTTATATTTCTGGGCGACTGGAGAACGACAATGATTCACTTCATTGCCACTCCGGTTTCGCTCATCGGCACGTTCGTTTTTGTGAAGCTGCTCGGCTTCTCGATCAATACGCTGACGTTGTTCGGCATCACTCTCGCGACCGGTCTGGTAGTCGACGACGCGATCGTGGTGATCGAGAACATCGAGCGCCACATTACTGAGGGCGAGCACGACTCTCACAAGGCGGCGGCGGCAGCGACTGCGGAGATTACCAGCGCCGTGATTGCGACTTCGCTGGTGCTGGTCGCGGTGTTTGTGCCGGTCGCGTTCTTTCCCGGGACGACGGGCATTCTGTTTCGCCAGTTTGCGCTGACCATCGCATTTTCCATCGCCATTTCCGCGTTCAACGCGCTTACGCTGGCGCCGGTGCTGGCGGCCATTTTTCTCAGCGGCGGGCACCACAAAAAGTGGTGGGTGCTGCAGAAGTTTGACGACGGCGTCTCTGCCGTCACCCGCGGATACCGGGTTCTGCTGCATCACGTGCTGGACTATAAGCTGGCCATGGCGGTGATATTTTTTGCCGGGCTGGGGCTCACCTACTTCGTATTCACGCGCGTGCCGACCGGGTTCGTGCCGGATGAAGACCAGGGATATTTCATCATCGTGATCCAGGCGCCGTCGGGAGCGTCGCTGGAATACACGAAGGCGATCGGGAAGCAGGTTGCGGGTCTATTGGCGAACGAGCCGGAGTTGGAAGGAACTTTCTCGATTGCGGGGTTCAGTTTTTCGGGTGCGGCGGCGAATCAAGGACTAATTTTTGTTCCGTTGAAGCCGTACTCGCAGCGCAAGGGAGACGCGCATACCGCGTCGGCGATTTTGAACCGCATCCGGCCGCGCATGTTTGGTGTTTCAGGAGCGATCGTGTTTCCGACCCTGCCGCCACCAATTCAAGGGCTGGGACAGTTCGGCGGATTCCAATTCGTAGTGCAGGACCAGGCGGCGCACAAACTCGACGAGCTGGCGGCCACGACCGGCGGACTGCTACAGCAGGCTAGTCAGCGGAAGGATCTGGTGAGGCTGTTCACTGCGTTCACGGCGAACGACCCGCAGTTTCTGGTGACCATTGACCGCGAGAAGGCGAAGAGTCTGCATGTGCCGCTGTCGCAAATCACCGACGCGCTCAGCGTGTACATGGGGTCGTCTTACGTGAACGACTTCGATTTCAACAACCGCTCCTACCGCGTGTACGTGCAGGCCGACAAGGAATTCCGGGCGCAGGCCGAGAACATGAAGCAGTTTTACGTGCGCTCTGACAGCGGGGCGATGGTGCCGCTGGAGAACCTGATCAGCATTACGCAGACTACGACGCCGCAGGTCATCAGCCACTACAACTTGTTCCGGTCGGCGGAAATCGACGGCTCGCCGGCTCCGGGATACAGCTCCGGGCAGGCGATTGCGGCGATGGAGCAGTTGGCCTCCAAGATGCCGCAAGGATTTACGTATAGTTGGACCGGACTATCGCTGGAAGAGTTGGCAGCGGGCGGAACGTCGCTGATTCTGTTTGGGTTGGGCACGCTGGTCGTGTACCTCACGCTTTCGGCGCAGTATGAAAGCTTCGTGCTGCCGTTCATCGTGCTGCTGGCGGTGCCGATGGCGCTGCTGGGCGCGCTGGGCGCGCAATGGCTGCGCGGTTTGCAGAATGACGTGTTCTGCCAGGTCGGGCTAGTGATGCTGGTCGGGCTGTCGAGCAAGAACGCGATTCTGATTGTGGAATTTGCCGAGCAGTTGCGCGGGCGCGGGCTGCCGCTGGTGGAAGCGGCGGTGCAGTCGGCGGCGATTCGTCTGCGGCCGATCCTGATGACCTCGCTGGCATTTATTTTGGGCGTGGTGCCGCTGGTTTTGGCCACTGGCGCTGGCGAGAATGGGCGGCATTCGGTGGGTACGACCGTTTTCGGCGGCATGATCATGTCGACCGTGCTGAATCTGTTTTTCATTCCGGTGCTGTATTTGATTATTGAAGGATGGCGCGAGCACGGGAAAGTGCCGGTTGCGAGCAGGGTTCCAGCGGAGTCGGCCTAGAGTTTCTTTCGCCCCTTCGGGGCTTGTTTCTCTTTCTTGCTAGCTACCCACGGCTTGCGCCGTGGGCTGCATTCTTTCGCCGCTTCGCGGCTGGAGCTTCGTCGCGTTGGTCTTACCTCCGGGCCTGCCTCCAATCGGTTGGTTTCCTGACACCGCCAACAATTCCCGCTTCTTCTTGCGCGCTTCTTTGCGGCGCATTTTGGCCATCCACTCTCTCGAATACATGGTGCCGCGGCATTTGCGGGAACCGCAGTGGCACGGGGCCGGATCCTCGTCGTCGTAGAGGTTGTAGTCCCACAGGAGTTCTTCGCCGGCAGCAATGTCGCGAATGGCGAAAATCCAGACGCGGCCCTTGACCTCATCGACTTCGCAGTTGGGATCGCACGAATGATTCAGATACGCGCCCATGCCGTGGCCGTCGATCACGGTCTTGCCGTCGTCGAGGCCATAGAGATAAGTGCGCTCGACCCCATCGTAACGGCGATCGGCTTCCTCGGCGGTGATGCGCTCACCGTCATACTCGACCAAGCGCGTTCCTTTGCGGACGGGCGTTGAGGTATAGACTCCGACGGAATGAATGGGTGAAGGACGGATGACTAAGGCCATGAACTAATTTCGCATGACCGGGCAGTTTTGGGGAATGCGAAAAATTGAGAAATTGGGGAAATTTAGTAGTTGGTTATTCCGGATCGTAAACCGAGCTGCCAAAGCCTTGCTTGCGCGCGGATTCCTGCGTCTCTTCGAGTTGTTTTTGCTGCTGTTCCAGTTCGTTCTTCATGCTCTCCACCTGATCCTGCTTGCGCTTCTGGTCCTCGTTCCACTGCGCGCAGTTGCTCACGCAGTTTGCGCCGGCATACTGGATTGAATCGCTGACGGTGGCGATGTCGCCTTGCAACTGGGCAATGCTGGCCTTCTGGGCCTGAATCTGAGACTTCCATTGATCGGCCGCGCTGCCGTTGTCGGAACCGGGCTGCTCCTCTGAAGTATTCGCCGGGTGAGGACTCTTGGAAGTCAGGGTCGACCCGACGTGCGATGGGACCTCATCGTTAGTGACGACATGGGACGGCTTGGCGGAACCAGTCTTGGACGCTGCTGGCGCGGCCTTGTTTCCGTCGGACTTGCCCGCATCGGCCGGGCTCTGTGCGTCCTTGGCGGACGCGGGGCTGTCCTTGGATGCGGCGTCCTTCTGCTGTTTCTGCAGCCGAGCCTGACGCGCCACATCGCCGAGTGACGGCGAGTCGTCCTGGCTATAGGCCGGGAGGGCGCACAGGAAAGCGCCGGCTGCGAGCAAAACCAAAATTCGCCGTATCGCTATCAAGTCGTCCTCCAGCCGCCGTCTGCTGGGCGGTGAGTTATGGTATCGCCGACGGGAAGCGGTCGGGAGTTACTTTCGTACCGAGCCTGGGTGACCATTCCTGCGTGACCATTCTGGGGACTGGCCCTTGAAACCAGCGCTCCGCCCGCCCCGGTTTTTTCTCCCGTTTTGCAACCAACTTATGCACTATCTCGGCGCTGAAAGCCTTGACAACACAGGCAACTCTGCTAAAGTGCGAAGACAGGTTTCGAAACTTCGATCCTATTGGCAGGTGCCATGGTCATGAAAAATGTTTACGAGGTTCTGCGGCAAAAAGAGATGGAATTGACCCGTCTGGAGAAGGAAGTGGAGGCCCTGCGACTGGTGGCCCCGCTGCTCTCTGAGGAAAAAGAAATGATGTCGGACATGGGCAAGCCTGCCCTGGCGGCCGCGGTGAACGGTCCGCAGGCCACGGCCCGTCTTTCCGTTCCCGCGCCACCTTCGATTCCCGCTCCGCAGCCTGTTCGCGCCGCCGGTTGGGAAGACACGGCCAAGCGCTGGCCGTAAAGTGGTGGGCAAGAGTCCATTGCGATGCGAAGCTCGTTCCTTTTCCAGCCCGGGATGCGTCCCGGGCTGTCGCGTGTGTAGGAGTAATGCCAACGGAATCGATTCGGAGGTGAGTATGAGGATGACGAATGCAGTCCTGCTACTGGCGGCGCTGACGCTGGCTATGACTCTGACCGCGGCCGCCAAAGACGAGATGCAGGGAACGCTCATCTCGGAAAATTCCGTGCAGTGCGGCTCGCAGGCCAAGAACAAGAAGCAGACCATGGAACTGATGTGCCAGGAATACGTGATCCGTACCGACACGACCGAGTATCACGTGCGCCAGGAAAAAGAAGCGCACAAAGCGATGCTGCCGGTGAATGCTCCGGTCGAGCTGACCCTCAAGAAAGACAAGATGAAGTTCAAGGTGAACGGCAAGGAATACGAGATGCTGGTGGTGTCCGAGTCGGCCGCGCCCGCGGCTGGAACCCCTACCGCCGCGCCCGCGCCTGCTCCTGTGGCGAAGCCCTAGCAACGATGGGGCTGAAGCCCCGGTTGAATTTGAGGTCGCTTTCCGCGCTAAAGCGCCGCTCTTCCAACTACGCTCCGACTATGTCGCGCAGCGCGGCCAGCAGGCGATCGACTTCGTCGACCGTGTTGTAGTGCACCAGGCCGATGCGCAGGAAGCCGCCTGACTCCTCGACGTCTAAATGCTCGGTCAGATTGAGGGCGTAGTAGTTGCCGTCCCAGGTGAAGAAGCCGCGCTCGCCGAGCTTGGTCGAGAGTTCGAGCGGTGTGTGATTTTCGATTCTTACCGCGAGTGTCGCGCAGCGCTCGTTGAAACGGGCCGGGTCGGTTATGCCGAAGATCTTCAGGCCGGGAAGTTTCTTCAGGCCCGTCATCATTCTTTCTAAGAGCCTGCGCTCGTGCTCGTGGATGGCCGCGTAGGCGGCTGCGATGGCTGCGCGTCTATCAGTTCCCCTACCTTCATTTAACCCAGTTGTGCCGGCAGCATCGTTCCCACCCTTCGAAAAGCGCGAAGGGTGGGGCAGCCTATTCGTAGTGGCTCCATTCGTTAACCCATTCTTTAAGCCCAGGTCGGCGATGTATTCCACGCATGCCGTAATTCCCGCGATGCACTCGTGGTTCATCGTGCCCCACTCCCAACAGTTGGGAATTGCATTCGTGTTCGGCCGAACTTTATACGGACGCAGGCGCTGCAGGTGCTCGCGCTTGCCGAAGAGCACACCCATGTGCGGACCGAAAAATTTGTAAGTCGAGCACACCAGAAAATCGCAATCGAGCGCAGCCACGTCGATCAGCCCATGCGGGCCGTAGTGCACGGCATCGACGTAAGCAAGCGCTCCGGCGGCGTGGGCGAGGCGGACGATTTCCCTTACAGGATTGATGGTGCCGACGGCGTTCGAAGCGTAGCCGGCGGCGACCAGCTTCGTCTTCGAATTTATTTTCGACGCGAGGTCGGCCATGTCGAGCGTGCAGTCTGCGTCGTGAATCTCGGCCCAGCGGACGGTGACGCCTCGGTCCTCTGCCATCGCGAGCCAAGGCGAAACGTTGGCGTCGTGATCGAGGCGCGTGACTACGATTTCGTCTCCCGGCTTGAACTCACGGCCGATGGCTCGGCTCATGGCGAACGTGAGCGTGGTCATGTTGGGGCCGAAGACAACTTCGTCAGCGCCGCAGTGCAGGAAGTCCGCCATAGCGCCGCGGGCTTCGGCGATCATTGCATCGGTGTGGCGGCTGGTCGCGTAAGCTCCGCCAGTGTTGGCGTTGTCGCGGCGCAGGTAGCTCGAGATGGCGTCGATGACGCGCTGCGGCACTTGCGTTCCGCCGGGGCCGTCGAGGAAGGCGGCGGGATGTCCGTTCACGGTTTGCGCGAGCGAGGGGAATTGGGCACGGATGTGGGTAAGGTCGAGGGCGGGAGCGGCGACGGTTTCAGTGGTTGGCATAGCAGTCATTTTGTTTTGAGATTGGAAAGCGTTCTTTGGGCGGCTGAGCGCACCCTTCCAATTCTATCTTGCGGCGCGGACGATTGCGTCGCCGTGGAAGAGCGGCCCTTTAGGGCCGCGTTAGATGCATGAATGATGGCGGGCTTTAGCCCCTTGTGGTGGTTCTTTGCGCGGTATCGTATACGCGCCGATCAAGGTTCGCCGGGGCTGAAGCCCCGGTTAGTTTGAGTAGGCGCCAACGCGGCCCTGAAGGGCCGCTCTTCCACGATGCTTCATGCAGCCTATCAGCGCGCGATCGTTGCCCTCACAAAATCTGCCATCATTCCGTATGCAGTCGCGTACAGCCCGGGATTTTCTTCCGTGATCGCCAGGCCGGGGAAGATATCTGTTTCGAAATTTATGTAGGACGAGGTGCCGCTGATCTTTGCCATCGGCGACGTGGCCAGCACTTTTTCGGGCTGCACGCTCGCCTGCACGGCATTGCCGACACGCTTCGCGCGGCAGACCAGCTTGAAGGGCCAGCCGTCGCGGCGGGCGTTGCGCAGAGCTTGCGGGGTGAGGTCGCGGATTCCGTCGCGCTGAATTTCTTCCAGCCGAATCGGCATGTCCATCAGTACCGTGATCAGCGCGGCGGTTTTGACGGCGGCGTCCCAGCCGTCAATGTCGTGGGTGGCGTCGGTTTCGGCGATGCCGAGAGCCTGCGCTTTTTTCAGGGCTTCGTCGAAGGCCAGGCCGTTTTCCATTTCGCCAAGAATCACGTTAGTAGTCGAGTTGAGGATTCCGTCGAAACCTTGCAGGTGAATCGCAGGGAGTTGGTCGAACAAAGAAAAAATGGGCACGCCGTCCATGACCGTGGATTCGAAGAGGAAGCATTTGCCACGGGCGGCGGCCAGATCGCGCAGCTCACGGTAGGCGTGGACGATGGGGCCTTTGTTAGCGGTGATGGCGTGGGCCCCGTGCTCCAGGGCAGCGCGGATGTGGTCGACAGCCGGCTGGCCGTCTCTCACGTTGAGCGATGTGGCTTCGAAGAGGACGTCGGCTCGGGCGGCAGCGAGCCATGCGCGGACGTTGTCATGTGGGGCGGACACTCCCTTCGGCAGGCTCAGGGCAGGCTCTGTCCGCCAAGGCGCGGGATGCGAATCAGAACTGAGTGTGAGCAATGAAGCAGCACCCAAACCCTGTGTGTCAGCAATCCAGCCGAGCCTCCGCGAGGCGATTCCGGTGATGCGGTAGGTGATGCCGTGACGGTCGCTGAGTTCTGCCGCGCGGTCTTCGAGGAGACGGACGAGCGTCCGGTTGACGTTGCCGAACCCGAGGAAGCAGAGGTTGAAGGTGGGGATGAATTCCTCGTACCGGGTTTAAAGCCCGTCTCATTAGTTTACGAACGATGACACGGCGCTGAAGCGCCGCGCTTCCACGTTGCGGTTACGCGCTCGCCTCGCAAGCCATTCGATGGCCGCTGACGATGTTGGCGGACAAGACTGTCCGCCCCACACAAACCAAATCTCGGCGCAAAGCTATCCCATCACCGTGGTGTGCTCGGGTTTGATTTTGTAGAGCACGCGGATCTCGCCGGGCTGGCCGTAGGGATATTTGTCGACACCCAGATATTTCTTGGCCATCTTATTGATGTGCTCGCTGGCGCCGTCTTCGGTGATTTCGACCACGCGGCCGCGAATTTCGATGTAGCGATAAGGATTATCGGGATCGATGATGGCAAGCGAAACGCGCGGATCGCGGCGCACGTTGCGGTCTTTCTGGCGTCCTTTGGCGGAGTTGAAGATGACGTGCTCGCCGTCAAAATCGCACCACACGGGCGTGACCTGCGGTCGGCCATCGGGCATTAACGTCCCCAGGCTGGCAAAAGCCCGCTTCTGAAACAGATCGCGGTACTTCTCGGGGATGACTTGCGACATAGAAGCCTCCGGAAATTGGGTTGCAGCAGCATTATAGACTTCTCGTGGGGCTGGGTGCGCGCCCGGAAATCGCGGAGGCGTTTCGTTTAGAATTGCGGCCTGCAAATTCAGAGCAGAAAATTATTTGAGGGAACAGGAATGACATTGCGACGCAATTTCAGGCTCTATGTAATTCGCGCACTGGTGTTGGTCATCGTCGCGGGGCTTCTCGCGTGGGCAGAATCCCCACTTCTCGCAAAGGGCGCGAGAAATGGGGCACCCGGCGCGGCATCCGTGAGCGGCGACGCGCAGAAATATCCGCCGACGATTGTGTTCATGACCGATTTCGGGGTGGTCGACGATTCGGTGGCGCTCTGCCGCGGCGTGATGTATTCGATCATGCCCGACGTGCGCATTGTCGATCTGACGCACGAGGTGACGCCGTTTTCCATTCTCGACGGAGCGCGGTTTCTCTATGGCGCGTCGCCGTACTATCCGGCGGGCACAGTGTTTGTGGTGGTGATTGATCCGGGAGTGGGCAGCACGCGGAAGGCGATTGTGGCGCGATCAAAGCGCGGACAGTATTTCGTGCTGCCAGATAACGGGCTGCTAACGCTCGTAGAGCAGCGCGACGGGATTGAGGCAGTGCGAGAGATTACGAATACCGAGTGGATGATCGGCACCAAGCTGTCGTCCACGTTTCATGGGCGCGACATTTTTTCTCCGGTGGGCGCGCACGTGGCGCGCGGCGATGACTGGACGAAGGTTGGTCCGGAGATGGCGGTGAAGGATCTGGTGCGGCTGGAGTTGAAGGCCGCAACGCTCGATGATCGCGGGCTCAGTGCTACCGTGATTGCGACGGACGGGCCGTTCGGGAACCTGATTACCAACGTGGATGCCGAGGATTTTCTGAAGCTCGGCTACCAGCGCGGGCAGGAAGTCCCGGTGACGGTGGCTGGCAAAGAGATGAAGATCAAGTTTGTGAAGACGTTCAGCGACGTGGCGGTGAGGCAGCCACTGCTGTATATCGACTCGCGCGGGCATATTGCGCTGGCAGTGAATCAGAACAGTTTTTCGGCGACGTACGGAGTGAAGCCGCCGGCGGCGCTGTTTATTCCGCGGGCGAAGTAAGCGTTCAGGCACGCAGCATTGTCATGCTGAGCCGAGCACGACAGCTGCTGAGTTCAAGACTCGAACAGGTTCATCCTCGGCAGGACCGCCCGCAGCAGCGCTTCGAATGTGTGCTTGACACGCTCCCCGGTTTCCATGACTTCGGCGTGGGAGAGTGGCTGGTCGAGGATGCCGGCGGCCATGTTGGTGACGCAGGAAATCGCCAGCACTTTGATTCCCATGTGGCGCGCGGCGATTACTTCAGCTACCGTCGACATGCCGACGAGGTCGGCGCCCATGCGGCGCAGATATTCAATCTCCGCCGGAGTTTCATAGCTGGGTCCGAGCAGTCCGGCGTAGACGCCTTCATGCTGCGGGATGCCAAGCTTGGCAGCCTCTTCGCGGGCAATCTCGCGATATTCGCGAGCATAGGCCTGCGTCATGTCGGGGAAGCGGACGCCGAAGCGATCGTCGTTGGCGCCGACCAGCGGATTCACACCTTGCAGATTGATGTGATCGCGGATTGCGACGAGCGCGCCTTGCGAGTAGCTGAGGTTGATGCCCCCGGCGGCGTTGGTGAGGATGACGGCGCGAAGGCCCATGCGCCCGAAGACTCGAATGGGGAAGGTGACTTCCTGCGGAGAATATCCCTCATAAAGATGGACGCGTCCTTGCATCGCCGCAACCGGCACGCTGCCGGCATGGCCGAGAACCATCTGGCCGGCGTGGCCGATCGCAGTTGAGCGCGGGAATGAGGGAATGTCAGCGTAGGGGATGTGGACCGCGTTGGTGAGCGAATCGGCGAAGCCTCCCAGGCCGGAGCCGAGTACGAGCGCGATTTGCGGGCGCAGAGCGGTGCGGCTCAGGATCAGTTTTGCGGCGGCGGCGGCGAGTGTGAATTGGTCGGGCATTCCGATTCCCTAGAATTTCTTTTCGAACCTCGCGAACTCTGCTTCGAGCTTCCACTGCTCGCGGGCGCGCTCGTTGGCGGCTAGAAACTTCTCGCAGGCAGGCGACGGCGTTTGCTCGGTCGCTACGTCGGGCGCGCATGCGGCTACCGGACGGAAAATGATTTTCGTGTCTGCCCACAAGCTTTCTCCCGGCAGGAAACTGTGTTCGAGACTCTGGCGGGTCATGCGCTTCAGGTCGGTGTAGGGCAGGCGATAGCCTTCGACGGCGCGCAGGTATTCGTGCGTCATATTGGAGCGGGCTACGCCCTCGTCGTCGGAGGAGAGCGCGACCGGGACGCCGTATTTCATATACGCCGGCAGGGGATGGTCGTCGCCGCTGACGTCGAGGATCTGATCGTTCGAGGTCAGATTAATTTCTACCAGAATGTTGCGCGCGGCCATTTCCTTCAGCAGGCCGATGGAATCGTTTTCTTGCATCACGCTGACGCCGTGGCCGATGCGCTCAGCGTGGCCGCGTTCGATCGATGCGCGAACGTGGAAGGAGAGATCTTCGGGCTTGACCAGTCCCAGAGCGAGTTCGCCAGCGTGCAGGCTGATGTGTACTTTCGGGTAGACGCTGTGCAGGTAGTCGAGCATGGCCATGTGCAGGTTGAAATCGTGAATGGGGACGTACCAGTCTTCGGGCATGACCAGATTTAATCCGACAAAGCGCGGATCGGAGGACGCGAGTTCGAAGCCGAGCAGGATCTCAGCGAATACGGCTTCGCGAGGCAGGCCGCGCAGCACCTGATAAAGATAGCGGACGGTAACGCTGCATCCGGGCTCGGCGTCGGGGGTACCGCATTTCAACTCGCTGTGGGCGCGAGTTTCGGCTTCGGCGAGAGTCTGGCTGGTGGCAACGGTGATTTCCTTCAAGCCTCCGGCGAGAAGTTTGTCACGCATCTTGGCGAAGTTATTCTTGTCGTCTCCGCTGCTGTCCCAGCCGAGGCGCGACCCGAATTTAGCGGCGGCATATCCGTCGGCGGTGTGCATGAACTCGATGTACTGCACGTGCTCTTTCGCGGCCCGGTTGACGACGGTGGCAATCGCTTCGGCGGTGTGATTGTCGACGGCGAGTTCGAATTTGTCGAAGGTGGCGAAGAAGTGGTCGTGGCCGGATTCATCGCCGGGGCGCCAGTTCCGCATCGACCAGGCATCGATGATCTGGTTGTAAAGGATGTGGTCCTCATAGGCGCAGTGAATGCTGGGCTTGGGCGTGTAATGTTCACAGGGATCGCAGGGCGGGGCGATGAGATGGGAAGTAGTGCGGTCGACGCAGAAATTGTCGGAGGAGGCCCAGTCGATGATGTCCTCGGCATAAATCGCGCCGTCGATGTGGTTGTGCAGGTCGCCGCCCTTGGGCACGTCGTGGAGGAAGGCCTGCAGCAGCGGCGGCTGATGGCGGATCGACTCGAGATAGCGCGCAGTTTTCTGTTCGGCAGTTTGGGCGGCGGTTTGAAACGGGATGAGAGCCGAGACAAGAACGATTGTTAGATAACAGCGCATCCACTTCAGGCTCACGGGCGCTCCTTCAAGAATCAGGAATGGCATTGTAATTCGTGGGTTGGCGTGGGCGCCAATGACGATTCGCTTAGATTCGCTGCGAGTCGCGGGAAAATCCCCACTTCTCGCGCCAAAACACGCGCGAGAAATGCGGGACCCGGGCAGTCCTCCAATTTCGCGGGCACTCTGCTACATTTAATTTCTTATGGCGCCAGCCTCAACGAATCCGACTCGCAGCTTTGCCAGCGACAACAATGCCGGAGTGCATCCGGAAGTTCTGGAAGCGCTTGCGCGGGCCAATCAGGGGCACGTCGTCGCTTATGGCGACGACCCTTACACGCGCTCGGCTCTCGCCAAATTCGAAGAACATTTCGGGGCAGGGATCGACGTTTTTTTCACGTTCAACGGTACCGGCGCGAACGTCCTCGGGTTGCAGGCTCTAAACCGGCCATATCACGCGGTGCTGTGCAGCGACTACGCCCACATTTATTCCGACGAATGCGGTGCGCCGGAAAAGCATACGGGATGCAAGCTGATCCCGTTGCCGCATCAAGATGGCAAGATCACGCTCGACTCAGTACGGCACGCTTATCACGGGATCGGCGACCAGCATCACGTGCAGGCGCATGTGATTTCGATTACGCAGTCGACCGAGATGGGGACGGTCTACCAGCCGGAAGAGATTCAGGCCCTGGCGCAATTCGCGCACGAGCGCGAAATGTTTCTGCACATGGATGGGGCCCGCATCGCCAACGCCACAGCAAGCCTGGGCCAGACTTTGCGTCAGGCCACGCGCGACGTGGGCGTGGACGTTCTCTCATTTGGCGGCACGAAAAACGGAATCATGGGCGGCGAAGCGGTTGTGTTTTTCAACCAAGCACTCGGCAATCCGAAATGCAGCGCCGATTTTCTGTACCTGCGCAAACAAGGGATGCAGCTGGCGTCGAAGATGCGCTTCATCGCGGCCCAGTTCGAAGCGCTGCTCACCAACGATTTGTGGCGTCGCTGCGCCGAGCACGCCAACCGAATGGCGCGGCTGCTCGAGGCGGAGTTGCGCAAGATTCCACAAGTCAGGGTCGTTTGGGAAGTGGAAGCCAACGGAGTATTTGCGCAGATCCCCCGACATGCCGTCCAGAAAATCAAAGATCGCTACTTCTTCTATATGTGGATCGAGGAGGAATGCATCGTACGCTGGATGTGCTCATTCGACACGACGGAAGAGGACGTGAAAGACTTTGCGAAAGTAGTGGCGGAGGCGGTGCAGGACTGAGCAACCGGGGCGCTAACGGCTATTGCTTTTTGCCCCGGCATTGACTAAATTGAGCCCAAACCCCGCCGGTTTGCGCGTTGTAGTGGTTTGAGAAGTCCGGAAGTCGGCAAATTCAGGAGTCGGCGCCTCAGGAGTATCGATGAACGGGAAGTGGTTGAGCATGTTGGTCCTTGTCGCCGCGGCGGGTATGCTGCTTGGCCTGAACAGCTGCACTCACGATCAGCGGTTGGTGTCGATCCAGGTCCAGCCGACGGTTGAAAACATTGGCGCCACCACTACTCCCGTACCGGAGGACGCCGGAATCCAGGTCCAACTGCGAGCGCTCGGAACCTACATTCATCCGCCGGTGACCAAGGACATCACAAACGAGGTTACCTGGGCATCGAATACCGTTCAGATGTTTACCGTCACTTCCACCGGCATGATGACGGCGACCGGCCAATTGTGCGGAGGCACGCTCGTCTCTGCGACTGCCAATACGAACACCAGCGATGGCGGCATAAGTTCGTCGGGAGCGGTCGTGACCGGGTTCATGACGGCGAATGTAATCTGCTACACGGGTTCGGGCGGAGGCACTGGTAACCCGCTTTTGAGTATCACCTTCCTGGGTACTGGCGCGGGAACAGTCGCCGATGCGGCGATCGGCTTCAGTTGTTCCTCTCCAGGGCCGTGCAGCACTCAGGCTTTTACCAGCGGCACTTCGATCTCGCTGACCGCCACGCCGGCGGGTTCCTCGACGTTTGGAGGCTGGCAGGGGTGCCCGACATCTTCGACCACCAACGTCTGCGCGTTCTCTCTGAGCGGGAACCCGATTGTGACGCCGACCTTCAACTAACCCGGATCACTCGCCCTCGTTGAGCAGCTTTTCGAGTGTAGGCTTGTGTTTTTCCGGCTTCTTCTTTTTCTCCACGACAATCTGTCCGGCAGGGGGCGCGCCGACGCGCTCGCGGGCCAATTCCTTGACCGCGGTCACCGCTTGAAAGCGCTTCGCTTTTTTCTTTCTGGCCATTTTCTTTCTGGACACGGAACTCTTCCAGACAGTTTATCCCAGAGGCCGGGTTCACCGGAAAATGTGCAATAATTCATAGTTGTTCGGGAGAGTTGGTCGGGCTTCAGACCCCGGCCCGAAACCTATGGAAGAGCGCGATTTTTTTGACGAGAAGCAAGAGAAGAAAGTAGCTTCGCTGAATTGTCCCCACTGCCAGCAGGCCGGGGAGTATGAGGTGACCTGGGTCGTGCGCACCAAGAAGCGCCAGTTATCCGGCCGCGCCGACGACCGCGACCGCGCCCGCTTCGCCAAGTTCCGCTCCTACATGGTGCGCAAAGACGACATGATGGCGTGCAAGAACATCCGTTGCCGCAAGCGCTTCGAACTTACCGGCCAGTCGACAGTCATCACGGAGTAGGAATCCGAGTACGGCGCGACTCTATGATCAATACAGATCCGAAGCGTCCTCTGGCTCGTGTTGTTGCTGGTGTGGTCGGCTTGGCCGTCTTCGGTTGGGGTTTCGGCGCGATCGTGTGGCGGGGAGACCTACACTATAACAACTGGTTCGGAGAATTGGTTTTCGCGCCTTTCGCGATTCTCTTCGGAGTGATCATCATCCTCAGTGCGTTGTTCAAGCCGGAAATACTCGGGCGCTCTCCCAGGCGATTGAAGCGCTAAGCACCCGCTGCATCCATTCGATTTCCGAGCGGACTACTCTTAACCTTCGCATTTCATCCATTGCGTTCTCTCATTTATACTGACTGGTTTGCCTGTGACCTCGCGAGGCCGCAGGGTTAGGAGTGATGCTCTTGAAAATTCTAGTCTGCATGAAACAGGTGCCGCAGAAAGACGCACCGCTCAAGCTGAACGAAACGGGCACGTGGATCCGCGAAGATGTCTCGTATGAAGTGAACGAGCCCGACGCGTTCGCATTAGAAGAAGCGTTGCGGCAGCGTGAAAAACATAAAGGCGAAGTGGTGGTAATTACCAGTGGCCCGGCGCGCGCCCAGCAGGTGCTGCGCGAGGCGCTGGCCAAGGGCGCGGATCGCGCGATTCACCTTGAGGACGACAAGTTCGTCGGCCTCGATGCACTGAATACGGCCAAGGCTTTTGCGGCGGCGATCAAAGATGAACAATTTGACCTGATCTTCACCGGGCTGCAATCCGACGACTACGGCTACGCGCAAACCGGCGTAATCCTGGCCGAGTTGCTCGGCCTGCCGCACGCCACCATTATCATGCAGATCGAGAAAACCGAGACCGGCATTCGGGTAAAGCGCGAGCTCGAAGCCGGATTCTTCCAGTTCGTCGACATGCCGACGCCGGCCGTGCTGACCATTCAGTCGGGTATCAACAAGCTACGCTACGCGACGTTGATCGGCATCAAACAGGCGAAAAACAAGCCGCTGCGGAAAGTGGCACTCGCTGAAGTTCAGTCGGCGCTCGGCGAAAATCTGCAGAGAATCGAACGCCTGTACGTTCCGCAGAAAACGAAGAAGACCGAGCACATCGAAGGATCAGCCGGCGAAATTGCGAAGAAGTTGGTAGACAAGCTGCGCAACGAGTTGCGCGTACTGTAAATGTAGCCGCGGACGCATTTCGCCCGCGGGCCGAGCGAGGCTCGGTCGAGCGAAGATCAGATGATCCTCAATCAAAGGACCTAGCGTGACCGTTTCCTCCCCAACGTCGTCCTCCCAGAATTGGAGCGCGGCCGACTATGCGGCTCACGCTCACTTCGTGCCCGCGCTCGGCCAGCCTGTGCTGGACTTGTTGCAGCCGCAGGAGGGCGAGCGCATCCTCGATCTCGGTTGCGGAGATGGAGTGCTCACGGAAAAGTTGGTGGCGCTCGGCGCGCACGTGGCGGGCATCGATAGTGCTCCAGACATGGTCGCCGCGGCGCGACGGCGCGGTCTGGACGCGAGAGTGATGGACGCGAGAGCGCTCACGTTTGAGAACGAATTCGACGCCGTCTTTTCCAATGCCGTGCTGCACTGGATAAAGGACGATCCGGATGCGCCAGTCGCGGGCGCATTTCGCGCCCTGGTGCCTGGAGGAAGGTTCGTAGGCGAGTTGGGCGGCCACGGGTGCGTCGCCGCAATTACCCTCGCATTGTTGGCCGCGCTCGAGCGAAGGGGCGTCGCCGATGCCGCGTCGTGGATTCCCTGGTGCTTTCCGACCGTCGACGAGTACGAAATTCGTCTGCGCCGGGCCGGGTTTGTGCCGCAGAGTGTGCAACTGATTCCGCGTCCCACGCCGCTGCCCACGGGAATGCGTGGTTGGTTGGAAACATTCGCGAATCCACTCTGCGCCGCGGTGCCGACGAATGCGCGAGGGAGTTTTCTCGACGAAGTCACGGCCCGCCTCAAGCCCGTGCTGTGCGATTCTCAAGGACGTTGGACCGCGGATTATATGCGCCTTCGCTTCGCGGCAATCAAGACCTGAGCGAGACCGCGGATTTCGCATCACAGAGCAAGAGATTTCGAGGAATTAAATGTCAGACACTATTCTCGTAGTCGTCGAACAGCGCGAAGGGAAACTAAATCGCGTTTCGTGGGAAACCATCACCGCCGGGCAAGCGATTGCCGCGGCAACCGGCTGGGCGCTCGAAGCGGCGGTGGTGGCCGGCAATGCTGCGGCTTTCGCTACCGAAGTCGCCGCGAAGAAGATCGCGAAGGTTTACGCCGTCGAGTCGCCGAGGCTTGAGCCCTACACGCCCGACGCGTTCACCGCAGCCCTTAAGCAGCTGATCGCAGCGAAGCAGCCCAAGCTGGTGCTCATGCCGCATACCTACCAGGTGCGCGACTTCGTCCCCAAGCTGGCGACCGCCATGGGGCGAACCGTCGTCAGCGACTGCATCGGCTTCAAGCACGAAGGCGGGAAGCTGATCTTCACGCGGCAAATGTTTCAGGGCAAGCTGGCAGCCGATGTAAGTTTCACCAGCGATGCTCCGTGGTTCGCGACGTTTCAGAACGGTGCGTTCCGCGGGGACAAGGCTGAAGCTGGGGTAAGCGCAGCTCCGATCGAAACTGTGAGCGTAGAAATTGCCGACGGCGTCATCCGCAACAAGCCACAGGAAGTTTTCAAAGAGGCCAAACAGTCGGTCGACCTCACGCAGGCAGAGATTATTGTGGCCGTGGGTCGCGGCATCAAGGAGCAGAAGAACATCGAGATCGCGAAGCAGTTGGCCGATGCGCTGGGCGGCGATCTTGCCGCGTCGCGTCCCATTTGCGACTCGGGCTGGCTACCGATGGACCGCCAGATCGGCTCGTCGGGCCAAACCGTGGCGCCGAAGCTGTATCTGGCGCTCGGCATCAGTGGCGCGATTCAGCATATCGTTGGCATGAAGGGCTCGCGCGCGATCATCGCAGTGAATAAAGATTCAGAAGCCCCGATATTTGAGATCGCCGATTATGCGGTCGTAGGGAACCTGTTCGACATCGTCCCGCCACTGATTGAAGAAGTAAAGAAGGCGAAAGCGGCCGGCTAGAATCAGATATTGACCATTTTTATGACCATAGATAAAATAGTGGTCATGGCAGATATTCCCATCTCCGAGTTCAAGGCCAAATGCCTCGGCCTCATCGAACAGGTCCACAAGACTCGCCAGCCGTTGCGCATCACGCGTCATGGTCGCCCGGTGGCGGAAGTAATTCCGGCTGGCCCCGACCGCAAGCGAAAATTCGTCGGTGACATGATCGGTACGGCCAAGATTGTCGGTGATATTGTCTCGCCCGTCATCGACCTGGATGAATTCGAGGTCTACCGGGATTGAAACTCCTTCTAGACACACACATTTGGTTATGGAGCAAGCTGGAGCCGAAACGCCTGGGGCGAAAGCTTCTCTCCGAGTTGTCGGACGTGAACAACGAACTCTGGCTGTCGCCAATTAGCGTTTGGGAAGCTTTGGTGTTGATGCGGAAGGGCCGAATTCAGGTCGACGATCCTTTTGCATGGATTGAACGAGCGGCGGAGCAGATGCGCGAAGCTCCGCTGACCCGCGAAATCGTGAGCACGGGGCTAGCCTTGCCGCTATTGCATGCCGATCCCGCCGATCGCTTTCTCGCCGGGACAGCGAAGGTACTGAAGCTGACATTGGTGACTGCAGACCAGAAGTTGCTCGGTCTCGGCGAAATCGCGACTCTGAACAACCGCTAGCATGCTGATCTTTCGCAAACCCGTCGAAGGTGTGGAGCGGCCGCAGATGCCGGCTGACGTAGTCATCGTCGGCGGCGGGCCGGCGGGGATGGCTTGCGCGTTGAGGCTGGCTCAACTGATTGACGCGCACAACTCCGCACATCCCGGTTCGCAGCTCAGCAAAGAAAATATTTACGTGCTCGAGAAAGCCCGCGAGATTGGGCAGCACTGTCTCTCGGGCGCGCTGCTTGATCCGCGGTCGATCCGCGAACTGCTCCCGGATTTTGAGAAGGACGCTCCGCTCGACGCTAAGGTTGTGAAAGAAGCGGTTTACTTTCTCACGGAAAAATCCAAGTTCAAGTTTCCGATTACGCCGCCATTCCTACGCGATCACGGCAACTATGTCATCTCGCTGAATCGTTTTGTGAAGTGGCTGGGTGCGAAGGTAGAAGCAACCGGCATCACCGTCTTCACCGGATTCGCCGGTTCGGAATTGCTGTTCGACGGCGATCGCGTGGCCGGCGTTCGCACCGATGACAAGGGTGTCGATAAAGAAGGCCACCAGAAATCTAACTTCGAGCCGGGGTACGATCTGCACGCGAAAGTCGTGATTCTAGCCGAAGGTCCACGTGGGTCGTTAACGAAACAACTCATTCAAAAATTCGATCTTGCCAAGAACGCCAATCCGCAGACCTACGGCGTCGGGGTGAAAGAACTATGGGAAGTTCCCGCTGGTCGCATCGCGGCCGGAGAAGTGATTTACACCTTAGGCTGGCCGTTGACTCCGCATGAATACGGTGGCGCATGGATTTACGGCTCGCCGGGCAGCTCATCAAAAGACAACGTCGTCTCGCTCGGCTACGTGACGGGCCTCGACTATGCCGACCCGCGGCTGGATCCGCAACGCGTCTTGCAGGATTTCAAGCAGCATCCATTCGTGGCGAAGCTGCTCGAGGACGGCAAGATGATTCGCTACGGGGCTAAGTCGATGCCCTACGGCGGCTGGTGGGCGATTCCGCCGGTTGCTGGCAATGGATGGATGATCCTCGGCGACTCGGCCGGCTTTCTGAATTCGGCGCGCCTCAAGGGAATTCACCTGGCAATCAAGAGCGGGATGCTGGCGGCCGAGACTGCGTTCGAAGCGCTCATCAAAGATGATTCTTCGGCGGCGACGCTCAGCGGATTCCAGAAGAAAGTAGAATCCAGCTGGATCAAAGAAGAACTCTGGAAAGTGCGCAACCTGCATCAGGGATTCGAGCACGGAATGTATGCGGGCATGTTCCACACCGCGCTGCAGATGATCACCGGCGGACGCGGCCTGCGCAACCGCTATCCCGCGAAGGCCGGGTATGAGCACATGCGTAAGCTGGCCGAACTGCCCGCGGACGGCGGTGCGGAAGCGCATCTGCTGGGCCCCGCCAAGGGCGACGGCAAACTCACCTTCGACAAGCTTACCGATCTCTACCACTCGGGCACGAAGCACGAAGAAGACCAGCCCTCGCATCTGGTCATTCACGATACGAATATCTGCAATACGAAGTGCGTAAAAGAATTCGGCAGCCCCTGCCAGAATTTCTGTCCCGCAAACGTTTATGAAATGGTCGAAGACGCAACCCAACCCAACGGCAAACGCATCAGCCTGAACCCGTCGAACTGCGTCCATTGCAAAACCTGCGACATCGCCGACCCGTACCAGATCATCACCTGGGTGCCCCCAGAAGGCGGCGGCGGCCCGAATTACGACGGCATGTGACATTCAGCGTCGTGCTACATTTGTCCACATGCGCGGGCGCACGCTCTGTGTCGTTTTGATGTTGGGCAGTTGCGCTATGTCGCAAGGTCCGTCCGCACCTCCTTCGCCGGCCGGGTTTGTGATCGCCAGGCACTCATTTATTGATGTCGGCCCTCCGAATGATTTCTACGAACTAATCTTCGTTCGTCAGGCCACAAGCGGGAGTTTGGTCCGGAAGGTCACGCTTATTCCGCCGACTGATCGATGCTACGGACCGGCGACGGCTGAGGTCACCGAGGCGGTTATTGATGAAAAAGTGGCTGACCTGCTTGGCAAGACCGATCCCTGCGCGATCCCGGAGAGGGAGCTTCGCCGAGAACTGAAGCGTTGCAAGAACTGCTTGATATTCAGCGGCGAAAACGTCGCGATGCAAGTGCAATGCGGAAGTCGAATCCGTATCATCCGGTCAGACATCCTCGATCGGGACATGTTTGATCCGGCTCCCAAAACTCCAGAACACACTTCCTGGACGATGCATTTGCTCGCTCGGGTCGATCAGGCTACTGGCCCTGGTGTTCTAGATCGTCCGCTTTTTCCTATAGACGCCCAGAAGGACGGTCCCGCAGCAGGCTCAACAAACCTTCAAGATGTCGCTTCTGGTAAATACGACGAACTATTCAAAGATGCTCCTGACAAGCCGTCCGATCTGTATCGCGCAGCACAAGTGCCGCCCATCACTCCATCTGTTCGCCTGTTGAGCGCTGCTCCGACTCAGCCCGAAACGTTTGGCTTGCCGGGATATCCGCCCTTGGCAAAACTCGCCAAGATCGAAGGCATGGTAAGTTTTACGGTTGGAGTGAAAGAGGACGGGAGCACCAAAGATTTCTCCGTGGAGAGCGGGCATCCTATGCTGCGACCCGCGGTTCAAGACGCTGTTGAGCACTGGAAGTTCCCAACAGCCGCCACGGGTCAAACCGTTCGCGCGGTTGTGCAATTTGCTACGAACTGTCCCGCCAAGTAACTGAGAGAAGCCTATGACCCGCAGCATCGCTCGATTCGCGCTCGTGTCCTCTTTTTTATTTTCCCCGGTCCTGGTCGCCCAACAGCCCGCTCAACAACCTGCGCCCCAACCCGTCGCCGCGTCTTCCATTTCCAGCACCGGCGCTCCCGGCCTCGACGAGTACCGCGCGTCGCGGATCGCTATTTATACCGACGACTTCGGGGAACTGAGGCGCTATCGCGACGACGATGCTGCGCGAGTGAATGCGCCCGCCGCTCACAATCGCGTCGTGTTCATCGGCGACTCCATTACCGACTACTGGAAGCTGGACGATTATTTCCCCAGCAAGGCGTATATCAATCGCGGCATTGACGGGCAGAGCACTTCGCAGATGCTGGTGCGTTTTCGCCAGGACGTCCTCGATTTGAATCCCAATGTGCTGATTGTGCTCGCCGGAACCAATGACTTGGCCGGCGTTACCGGGCGCACGCGCAATGAGGACATTGAGGCGAACTATGCATCGATGGCCGAGTTGGCGCGCCTGCATCACATCCGCGTGGTTTTCGCTTCGCTGCTTCCGGTGAATAATTACACCGAGGATGCGAAAGAGTCGTTTGCGCTGCGTCCGCGCGAAAGAATTCTGGCGCTCAATACCTGGCTGAAGGACTACTGCTCGAAAAATGGTCTTGAGTATCTCGACTACTTCTCGGCGGTTGTGGACGACAAAGGCATGTTAAAGCGCGGCCTGTCGGATGACGGGCTGCATCCCAACCCGGCCGGGTATAAAGTGATGGCGCCGCTGGCCGAGAAGGCAATTGCGCGGGCGCTCGCGAGCCGGCCGTAAGGGCACGCAGCCGTGCGACTTTTCTGGCGCTTGCAGGCCGCTCCCAGAATTATCGCGTCAGAGTTATCCTGTTACCGTAAAGGACGACCATGAAATCATCTCGCCGCTTCCTGACGCTCGCGGTTCTCTTCGTCGCGTTCACCGTTTTCGCCTTGGCGCAGCAGCCCGCGCCGGCCGCCGCGCCCAGCATTCCCACGACTGGCTTTGCCGGCCTCGACCAGTACCGCGCGCGCCGCATCGCTGTCTTTACCGACGACTTCGGTCAACTGGCGCGCTACCGCGACGCCAATGCCGCGCTCGCCGCGCCGAAGCCGGGCGAGGATCGTGTCCTGTTCTTCGGCGACTCGATTACCGACATCTGGCATCTCGACGAATATTTTCCGGGCAAGTCCTACGTCAACCGCGGCATTGGCGGGCAGACTACGCCGCAGATGCTGGTACGCTTCCGGCAGGATGTGATCAACCTGCAACCCAAGGTCGTCATCATTCTCGCCGGGACCAACGACATTGCCGGCAATACCGGGCCGATGCGGCTGGAGGACATCGAAGCCCATTACGCCACCATCGCCGACCTCGCCCGCGCGAACCGCATCAAACTGATCTATTCGTCGGTGCTGCCAGTCCACAACTACACCGACCGATCAAAAGATTTTTTTGCGCAGCGGTCACCGGAGAAGATTCTCGCGCTGAACGCTTGGTTGAAGACCTACTGCGCGGCCGCGACGAATGGCTGCACCTACCTCGACTATTTCAGCGCGATGGTCGACGACAAAGGTCTGATGAAGAAAGATCTCGCCGACGATGGGCTGCATCCGAACGCGGCCGGGTTCAAGATCATGGCACCGCTGGCCGAGGCGGCGATCGAGAAGGCGCTGGCGAGTCCGAAACTGTGAATCCTGCCGCCCTCCTGCACGTCCTATAATGTGAGGCAGTCTCCGCTCTTGGCTTTTAGCTTTTGGCTTGCCCTAATCGGGAAGCGAAAATGCGCGAGGGCTGAGAGCCAAGAGCCAAAAGCCGAAGGCCAAAAGCCAGCTTGTTTCTCCACGACAAATTCGGCCGCGCAATAACTGACCTGCGGATTTCCATTACCGACCGCTGCAACTACAAGTGTGTCTACTGCCGCACCGGGAACGAAGGGGCGCTGTATGGCGACCTACCCTTCGAGGATTATCTGCGCATGACGCGCGTGCTCGTCGGCATGGGTATCAAGAAGGTTCGTCTAACCGGCGGCGAGCCGTTGTTGCGCAAGGGCGTGGTCGAGTTTATGCGGGAGCTGTCGAAGCTGCGGCCTCAGGGGCTAAAACCCACATCTCTTTCTAATGCCAATGGCTCGACTGAAGCCGAGTCCTTTCAAAGCGCCGAGCCGCTCGACATCGCGCTCACCACTAACGGGCACATGCTGGCCGAGATGGCGCAGCCGCTCAAGGACGCCGGCCTGACGCGGGTCACGGTGTCGATGGACGCAGTCGATCCCGACCGCTTCGCGCGCATCACGCGCGTGCCCAACGGATACGATCACGTGCTCGCCGGCATTCGCGCAGCGCGGCGGGCCGGCCTGTGGCCCCTGAAAGTGAACTGCGTGCTGATGCGCGGGTTCAACGAAGATCAGATTATTCCCTTCGGCATGTTCGCTCGCGAAGAGGGCGTGACCGTGCGCTTCATCGAATTCATGCCACTCGAAGAGGGACGCACCTGGGCCCCTTCCACCGTGGTCACGCTCGACGAAATTCTGGCGCGCATGGCCGAGTACCGCCCGCTGGTCGAGATACCCCACGCGCGCTCGGAAACGGCGCGGCGCTACCGCTTCGAAGATGGAGTCGGCGAGATCGGAATCATCGCGCCAGTGTCGCATCCCTTCTGCGGACATTGCAGCCGCATCCGCATCACCAGCGACGGGAAAATCCGCACCTGTCTTTTCTCCGTATGGGATCACGACCTGCACGCCGAGATGCGCCGCGGCGCGAGCGACGAAGAGCTCGCGGAGTTTATTCAGGGCGTCGTGCAGAAAAAAGAAGAGCGGCACCACATCGGCGAGCCGGACTTCGTCCCGGCTTCGCGAACCATGGTGCATATCGGGGGATAGCACTCGATCCGGATGAACATCAGCGTCGACGAACGCGCTCTCGAAATACTGTTCACCACCTATTGGTCTTCTTCCGGGTGGAAAAAGGTCTACCTAACTCCCCCGGACGATTTGGAGTATGCCAAGGCTGCAGGAGTCATGTTCGAGTCGCGGCGCATCGGCCATGATCAAGCAGTGAATTGGGCCCTGCACTCGCGCGGTCGAGTCCACAAAGCGCAGGTGGCCGATGCATTTCTCGCGAGTCTCTCGTCTCGCCGGCTGAATTGGCGTTCGGCTCTGGGAAGTTTTGCCGTATCCGTAAACCTCGTTGCCCACCATTGGTCTAAGGCTTCTGGCTCAGGATTTCGGTGCCCCACCTGCGGGGCTTATGAGGGTACTGACCATAAAGACCTGAACATTCTGAGTTTTGAGCGATTCAAATGGGGCGGAGTGCGGCACACAGATCCGCTATACATCGGCTTCGACCTGGAGCGGTTCTCGTGCGAAGAGGCTCCCGAGCCCACCGCCGTTGATCGTGCGATCATGAGGGAGATCCTTAACACGGCGCGTTCCCTGCCAACAGATGCTAAGTTGTCAAACCTCTCGAAGGCGCTCACAAACGTTTTTCCTTCAAACCTGAGCGAACGTCGCAACCTGATTGGAATACTCGGATACTGTGGCATCCTGCAGGTTCCATCTTTGCCTGGATTTATCCAGGGATTTCCTTCTGTTTCGGAGCGGCCGGAAGTTCCCTGGACTAAGAACGACTGGCCTTATCCCGTTCAGTGGTGGAACGGTTCGTGCGGCGTCTCTGAAGACGCGTCACATTTTTGGTTTCGCAAGCTATGACACAACGTGAACGGCGGCTAGCACCGAAGTCGATCAACGTCGGTATGAATCTTCTACTGATACTCGTTGCAACGCTCGCTGCGTCAGCGCAGGCTGATGGCAGAATCACCTATCTCGGCTTCGACGCCAACAACTACCCCGGCGACGCGAGTCTAAAAGCTCTGCATCAGACTTTCGCCTACACGGGATACTGGCTCAGCCCTCCGCCGGGCGAGAAGGCAAACAGCTGGCTCGGGCATCGGGCAGCGGTTGAGTCCGCAGGATTTGGATTTCTCGTGCTGTTCAACGGACGCCTTTACGCCGAATTAAAAACCGTCGCGAACGCGACTCGCATGGGCCAATCCGACGCCCGGGCGGCGGCGGCGGCGGCGCGGCGCGAGGGCTTTCCGCAAGCGACGATTATTTTTCTCGACCAGGAACAAGGTGGCCGCATGCTGCCCGAGCAGAAGGCTTATATCTATGCCTGGGTCGACGGCGTCATCGCAGCGGGATTTCGCGCAGGAATTTATTGTTCCGGCATCGTCGCGGTCGACGACGGCAATGCCGTCACTGCCGAGGACATTCGCGAGCATGCCGGCAAACGCGAGATCGTTTACTGGACCATCAACGATGCTTGCCCGCCCGCGCCGGGGTGCGCGTTTCCGGTGCATCCGCCGAGCCCCGCCGAAAGTGGAGTGAAGTTTGCCGAAGTCTGGCAGTTCGCGCAGTCTCCGCAGCGCAAAGATTTGCCCGGACGCTGCACCAACTACAGCCGCGACGGAAACTGCAATGCGCCGGGCATCGCCGGGCTGAAGGTCGATCTCAATTCGGCCACCTCGCCCGATCCCTCGCACGGCCGGACTCACTGAGCAATCGGCCTTTTTTCTGCGAACGCACCGGCCGCCTTCACAAACATTTACCATCCCTTGATGAAACTAAACAGTAAACACGCGCCCGGCGCGTCTGTATATTAACGAATGTTTTGACCGCGACATCCAGTGAGTGAAATGAGTCGACAGGAGGCAACGAAGATGTGCCGCTACAGATTGGCTGTACTTTGTCTTGGTCTTGCGCTCGCAACGCTGCAACTTCCGCTTTTGATGGCACAGGGCAAGCCGACGGTCGCGCCCGAGGCTCCCATCCCAGGACAGATTTTGTCCGCGAAGAAAATTTTCATCGCCAATGCCGGCGGAGACCAGCCTTTGCTTGACGACCCGCAGTTCAGCGGCGGCGTCGAACGGTCGTACAACCAGTTCTATGCGGCCATAAAAGCCTGGGGACGATACGAAATCGTGGGCGCTCCGGGGGATGCCGATCCGCTGCTCGAAATACGGTTCACTGTGCCCCCAGTCGGAGGGCCGGTGGTTCGAGGAGATACCATCGGAGGCAGGCCCTATGATCCTCAGTTTCGGCTGGTCATTCGCGATCCGAAGACCAATGCGGTGTTGTGGGCGTTCACCGAGCACGCGCAATGGGCCATTCTGCAGGGCAACCGCGACAGGAATTTCGATCAGGCTGTCGACAGGCTCGTCAACGATTTACGGGCGCTGGTCGCGCGCGCACAACCTGCGGCAGCCGGAGGCAACACGCCGTAACTTGTCTGCGGCGCGGCTGGCGCGAGAGTGTTTCCTTTCCAATGCCGGCGGTGCAGTGAAAGTGCAGTAAAGCAGTGAAAGTGCAGTAAAATAGATTCATGTCGGACCGCACGTTCACTCTCGAGGAAGCGCAGTCGCTGTTGCCGGTGCTGGAGTCGCTGCTGCGCACCGCCATTGCCGGCAAGCAGGTCATGGACGAAGTCGAAGCCGAGCAGCAAGCGCTCAGTCACCGGATTTTTCTGAACGGCGGGATGCACGTCGATGTCGTGCAGCAGGCGCGGCGCAAAGGCGAACGCATCAAGGCCGAACAGCGCGCTAAAGATGCTCTGGCCGAAATCGACTCCATCGGCGTGCAAGTGAAAGATCTCAACATCGGCCTGCTCGATTTTCCCTGCGAAGTCGAAGGCCAGATTATTCTGCTGTGCTGGAAGTCGGGAGAAAAATCCATTACCCACTGGCACGGAACGCAGGAAGGCTTCGCCGGGCGCAAGCCCATCGACGAGCGCATCGCGCGCGCCCGCAAGACGAATTAGGCGCGTCTCCCGGCGGTTTCAAAATCTCTACCACGAAGGCCAAGAACTCGCCCGAAGGAATCCCCTAGAACGAATTCCTTCGTGATCCTTCGTGTCTTTCGTGGTGAATGCTTTTTTTTGCAAGCTCGATGGAGACCCACGTTCTAACCGGGAAGCGGACTGCCTGGGCCGGATGCGCGAGCGCACTTGGCAGGGATGGTTCCGCGCCCGCGGTTCACGTACCGTCGTGTGCGCCGGGCGAAATCATCTCTGCTACAATTTTTGCAGACTCATTATTTTGTAGATTGACGGACAGAAAAATAAGCTGGAACGGAGCGGGGCGCGCCGAAGGAGTGTTCACGAATATGTCATCCACGAAGTCGAAACTGCGGCTGCTAGGCGCCTTTGCCGCTCTCCTGACGTTGGCTCTGGCAGTAGGCTGCCGCGGCTTTTTCGTCAAGCCAACCCTTACCGCGATTGCGGTCGGACCGCTCACGCCGACCATCTATGTCGGAGCTACCCTCGACACCGTTCAAATGTTTGCCGTGGGCACTTTCAACGACGGTAGCAGTGGGAGTACGCCGGTGACGTGGGGCATTACGGGCACCGGCACTAACGGTCAGCCCATCGCAACGGTCACCACCGGTGGGCTGGTCACAGCGCAAAACACCGGCTCAGGAAGCGTAACGGCAGCGTCGAATCTACTTCCGTCGATCAGTGGGAGTCAGCCCCTCGTCGTTTCAATAGCCTGCACAAGCGCGCCCATCGTCAGTCCTACAGGCCCCGTCACCCTGACGCCGGACGAACCGAGCCAAACATTCACTGCTACCTGCAATGGGCAAGACATCACTGCGGCAGCCACCTGGTTCTCGAGCAACACGGCGACCGCCACCTTTTCTGCGAACATTTTGACGGCAGTAGAGGGCAACGGCAACGATTTCACGTTCTACATTACTGCTACCGCCAACGGCCTCACCAGTTCCCACGTTCAGGTCACGACTAGCGAGTTCTGATTCGGGCCAGGCGAGGTAGCCCGGCTTCCCGCAAGAATTTCGGCGTGGAAACGAGATCGGGTGCCCCATTTCTCGCGGTCTTTGCGAGAAGTGGGGTTTCACTTTCGCACTGAAATTAAAGATTTGTGTTTAGCCGATTAATCTGGATTCGCGCCCCGAGGGTGCCCTCTCCGGCCACAAATAAACATCCCCGTTTCTCGCGTCAAAGACGCGCGAGAAACGGGGCACCCATCTTCTATTTGAAATCAACACTCTGAAGTCGCTGAGCCTACTCTTTCATCACCGCGTCGATCGTTGAGTAAAGCTGGCTGGCGGGTTCCTTGACTTCCACATACGGTCGGTTGGGATTGCGGCCGCTGACGATGTATACCGTGGGCGTATGGTCGATCTTGATGGCTTTTCCGAGATCGCGATCGGCGTTGACCAGCGCGGCGAGTTTTCCGCCGGGGTCGAGCACGTACGGCAAGTCAACTTTATGCGCGGTGCCGAATTTTTCCGCGTACGAACGCAGATTCTGCAAGGTGATTTCCAGCTGGTTCTCGAAAATGTAATCGCGAAATTCGTTGCCCATGGCCTTGGAGTGCGTATCGAAAAAACGCGCCATCACGGCCGCCTGATACGACCACGGATGCAGCGGCAGCGGGAAATCGTGGCGGACGACCGGGATCTTGTAGGTTTTCGAAGCCTGCTCGACCAGCGGCGCCGTGCGCCGGCACATCGGACACTCCAGATCCTCGAACACAACGATGGCGAACTGCGCTCCCTTCGGCGGATGGAACACCGTATCCACCGTATCCTGCGCGGCAGCGCGCACGGCGCCGGCCAGCGCGATGAACGAGACCAGTGACAGAACAACCAGACGATGGCGAATTGTGTTTATATTTTTCATGTTCATGTGCAAGTTCATGGGCGAATTCACGGATGAAACCGATCAAACGAATCAAAAGGTGTCTCGAAGGAGGCCACCACCTACATCTATCTTAGACGCAGGTTCGCTCGTCCGAGCCGCCTGCATCCCGAACTTCCGCCCCCGGAAGTTCTACATAGATGGTAACTGAGGCGGGCCGAATATGTCTCGACGCCCCCCGTGACGCCCGCATCAGAGGCGCAAACATTGTGAACTTTCGTGGCGGGAACTCGCGCTTGCGAAGCGATATAGTAGATGCTTCCCTTCATGACTCATGCCCTCATGACTCGTACTTTAATGGTGAGACCGCTGTCCTCAATCCGAGTGGGCTGGCGGATTCCGCTGATGCTGTCGTTGGCGATGGCGGCGCTGCTTCTGGCTCCTGGATGTGGTCGCGGGCGTCATCGGGTGCTCGAGGTGGCATATGTCTCGGCGCCGCAGGCCGCGCTGCGCGACCAGGTGGCGGCCATCTTCAATCGCGTCGGCAACGTGAAGAATGGAGAGCGCGTTGAGGTGCTGGAGCGCGAGAAGCGCTTCGTCCGCGTGCGCACCGCCAGCGGAATCGAAGGCTGGATCGAACAGCGCTTCCTGGTCGATCAGAAAACCTTCGACGCCCTGCAGAAACTTACCGCTGACAATCAGAACGATCCCATGCAGGCCCCAGGAGTTCTGCGGAATGAAACCAATCTCCACGTGACTCCAGGCCGGGAGACCGAACATCTGTACCAGCTGGCCTCAGGCGCAAAGGTTGCGATCCTGAAGCGCGGAACCGCCGAGAAGCCGGGCGCGTCGATTCCAACCAAACCGATCGCCAAGGCTGGAACGAAGGCTGCCGTCGAGCCCGTTCTGGAAGACTGGTGGCTGGTGCGCGACGATCAGAGCCGCGTCGGCTGGGTGTTGGCCCGCATGGTCGACGTAGACGCCCCCCTTGAAATTGCCCAATATGCCGAGGGCCAGCGCTTAGTCGCGTTCTTTGCCCTCGACACCGTGCCCGACAACGACAAGGGCGTGCAAAAACAGGTCTCGCAATATCTTTGCCTGCTGACCGATCCCCACGACGGCCTGCGCTACGATTTCGATCAGGTCCGGGTCTTCACCTGGAACATGCGAAAACACCGCTATGAGACCGCGTATCGCGAACACGGCCTCGACGGCGTTCTGCCGGTCACGGTCACGCACGAGACTTTCGACAAAGAAGGAACCCTGCCCGTCTTCATCCTGCGCGTAAAGGACGATGCGGGCACGGTCAGCGAACATACGTACAAACTGAACACGCCCATCGTGAAACGAGTGCTTGCGCCCGGAGAAGTCCCCTCCAGACCGACCAAGAAGCGCCGCGGCTAAAACGGGAAGAAAACCTGCTCAGTCCCGATTCGACCTTCCAAATCCCATATTGATCTGCCAAGTTTCTATCGATTTCGGTATTGACGCCGGACGCCAACACACTATCATGTTGAAAACAAATTGTCTTTAGTCAGTCGTGTTTGGATTGTGACTTGCATTGCTTAGTCTGTTCTCATTGTGTAGGTGTCGCTTGTTTTGGTGCAGTTCACCACGAAGCCCGCGAAAGACGGGTGGAACGCGGCAATAGATTCTTGCAGTTCAAGACTCTTTACGACTTTAGTTTGAGAGCATTTGCAGCACATCGGATCGCGCCATTGTTCCCAGGGAAATCGGCCAAAGCGCTTGTATCCGAATCCGATACACAAAAATCTTCAAGGAGGCAGGAAATGCGTTTTGAACGTTTTCCTCGAGTTTGTAGTTGGCTGCTGGTAGCGGCAGTCCTGATTGTGACCAGTTGTGCATTGTTCGCCCAGGAAACCACGGGCGGTATACAGGGCACAGTGAAAGACAGCAGCGGCGCAGTTGTGGCCGGCGCCCATATCGTAGTAAAGGGCCCCGCCCTGGCCGGCGACAAAACTGCCGAGAGTGAGTCAACGGGTTATTACCGGTTCGCCAACCTGCCACCCGGGATCTATTCGGTCGAAGTCACGGCGAAGGGTTTCAAGGTCACCAAGCGTGACGGCCTGAACGTGGAAATCGGCCACCTTCCCACCGTGGATCTGGCGCTCGAAATTGGAACCGCGGCTGAGGTTGTTGAAGTGAGCGGTCAGGCGCCGGTGATCGATGTCACCACGAACGCAAACCAGACCAACCTCACTTCCGAAACGCTGAACGATACTCCTCACGGTTACAGCTTCCAGTCGGTCATCCAGTACGCTCCGATGGCCCGCCAGGAGCCTCTTGCCGGCGGTTCGGCTGGTATGACTGGCAACTCCGGCGGATCGCTGCCGGGCAGCGCCGGCAACGGCTCGAGCGTTGGCTTTTCTATCGGTGGCGCGGCTGACTCGGAGAGCAGCTATCTCGTCGAAGGTCAGGACACAGAAAACATCTCTGGCGGCGCTTCCAATGCCAACGTTCCCTTTCAGTTTATTCAGGAAGTGCAGATCAAGACTTCGGGCATCGAAGCCGAGCACGGCGGCGCCCTGGGCGGCGTGGTCAACGTCGTCATGAAGAAGGGCAGCAACGCCTACCACGGATCGTTTTTTGGTACCTATGAAGCAGATCCTTTGGATGGCTCTGCTATTGAAGGGCTGCGTTACGATCCGAATCCATCGGCTACGGTTCCCGATGCCGATTCGCAGTTCTACCAACCAAAGAGGGACCACTTCAAGATCGCTACGGCTGGTCTTACACTTGGTGGCCCGGTCGTAAAAGATCGGCTGTGGTTCTTTCTGGGATTTGCACCGGAATACCGCTCCAGGGCAAGGACGGTAGACTTCACTGACTCTACGAATCCGACCAATCAGGCTTTGGGTCTAGGGAGCCAGCTCTTCAACCAAGACCGGCAGACTTACTACAGCACCTTCCGCCTTGACGGCACGCTTACTCAGAAAATACGCGTCTTCGGTTCGTGGCTTTACCAGTACCAGCGAGCTGCCGGAGTCAGCTTGCCCAATCCGGATTCGACCACAGGCCTGCTGAATAGCGGCGGGATCATCATTGGGCAAGGGAGCGTAAACGGGATCAATAGCCCGGTAACGCAGTACGACCACGGCCTAGGCTTCTCCGCCCCGAACGCGACCTACAACACTGGTGCCGATATCACTTTGACTCCGCAGATCGTCGCTACAACCCGCTTCGGCTACTTTTTCAATAACTATCATGATCTTGGTTGGCCTACCGCCGGTGTAGACCTGAGTGCTCAAGCTGGCGGATTCGGACAATCTCCCAATTGCCTCTATCCATCGCCGACCACGACATGTACTCCGACCGGTTCTCTGCCCAGTGCCTTGTCGATACCTGGCGGCACGACGACGGCTCCCTACGATCAAAGCTTCACCGAGGTGAACGCCAGCAAGCACTTCCAGTTCGACCAGGACATCGCGTTCTTCAAGAGCGGCTGGTGGGGTACACACAACATTAAGGGCGGGTATCAACTCAACCATCTGTCCAACGTGATTGATCAGAGTGGCAACCTGCCTCTCGCTTTCCAGTATCTTGGCGCGGGGCAGTCCTACCGTGCCAGTACAACCAATGGAGCCGCCAACTGTGCGTTGTTGGAGGCGGAATGGTCGGGACCCCCGAATACCACAACCACTCCGCCAACTCCCACCCCTGTTTGCGCCGGTCAGTTCGGTTACCTGACGGTACAAGATTTCGCGACCGTGCTGAAAACCACGTCCGGCACCGTAGTTCCCGCAAGTGACTGGAACCATGCCTTATTTATCCAGGATGCCTGGACCATCGGCCACGGTCTGACTTTGAACCTCGGCCTCCGCATTGAGAAGGAGAACCTGCCTGCTCCTGCGGGCATTGGGGTCAACATCAGCTCCATCAATTTCTCGTGGAGCGATAAGATCGAACCCCGGTTGGGAGCGGCATGGGGATCGCGCGACGGTAAGTTGAAGATCTTTGGCAGCTACGGCGTCACCAACGACGTCATGAAGCTGCTGCTGGCCCAGACGTCGTGGGGCGCGCAAGGATTTGAGACTTGCACCTATCCGATCGGTCCAGATTCCGGAAGCAGCTTCAGCAACTCCGATATCACTCTGCAATTCAACGCCAGCGGTCGCGCCTGCCCGACTGGCGTTTCCAACGTACCGGCCAACTTTGCCGGAGGCGTAACCCCGGCGGCTCTAACCGATGCCGGTACTGGTGTTTCGCTGATTGAAAACGTCAACTTCCGCCCGGAAGAACCAGTCTCGCCTGGCGTGAAACCTTATCGCCAGCACGAGTTTGTCGGCGGTGTGGACTACCAGCTCGGTAGGGACTGGGCAATCGAAGCGCGCTATGATCGTCGGCGCCTCGACCATGTGATTGAGGATGCGTCGCTGGCCGACGAAGACGCCTTCGAAATCTACACGATTGTCAATCCTGGCGAGAACGTAAACAAGACTGTCGACGGTTATGCTAACTACCTAACCTCGCTTGGGGATGCATACGGCCCCGGCACAGCCGCGTTTAACGCCAACGACGATTTCGGCACGTGTCCCACCTGTCCCAATCTTCCTAAGGCTGTCCGCAACTACGATGGCCTCGAGTTCCGGGTCACCAAGACGACCAGCCGCGGTTTTGCAGGAATGTTCAGCTACACGTGGAGCAGCTTGTGGGGCAACTATACCGGCCTGACCACCACCGACCAGACTGACGGTGGCACGACCGGACGTAACTCGCCGGATACAACACGATCGTTCGACGAGCCGATTTACTACTTCGGTGCCAACGGCAAGTCCAACAACGGACCTTTGCCGACAGACCGTCCCAACACGTTCAAAGGCAACGTGTACTACCAGTTACCTTGGAAAGGTCACATGAACACCACAACCTTCGGACTCTTCCAGGTCGCCTATCAGGGCAGCCCGATGAGTTCGTTCACTGACCTGGGTCTGGCATCCGGACAAACGCCAATCGAGGGCACGGATATCTTCGGCCGCGGAAAGTGGGTTAACGCGACTACTGACCCGTCGTCCGGCGCCATCGACTTCGGTGCTCCCTATAGCCGCCGCACCCCGTGGTTTACGCAGACCGATTTCAATCTGCAGCATGCCATCAAGGTCAATAAAAACAACGAGCACCAGGTGCTCAGCTTCGTGGCAACCTTCACGAACCTGCTCAACCAGCGCAACGTCACCTCATACTGGGGAGGATTCAACTCGAACTACAACGCGGGGTTTATGGTTCTGCCCTCAGCATTACCGGGCTGTGCCAATACGGGTAGCCCTTTCGTCAACCAGTGCTTTGCCTTTAACGGCGCAGCCTTCTACCAGGCGTCAATGACCGGGTACGACGCGCAGGCGGCCGCCACGGCGAGCGCGACCTCGGCTGGGTTGACGCTCAACTCACACTATGGCTCGCCGAACCTCTGGCAGCAGTCGCGAAACATCCGCTTGGGGGCCACCTTTACCTTCTAACCTTGCATCACTCGCATCTCAAGGGAGCCGATACTTCGGCTCCCTTCTTTTTTGCGGCAAAAAATCAGCCCCACGCCTAGGCGGCGTGGGGCTTTCTTCAATCCACTGGCAGCTTGTTCGCCTACTTTCCGAAGATCACATAGTGGTAGCTGGTGGCCATAAAGAACAGCAATGGCACAGACAAAAAGAAATTCGTCCGCGAGGCCAGAAACGCCTGGCGGGCCATAATCGCTGCGTTGGGGGGAGGCGTGCCGGCCAGCGTGCCGCGGATGATTTTCTTGTTGTTGGGCCAGATGATGCCCCAGACGTTGAACAGCATCACGATGCCGAAGCCGCCGCCCACGCCGATGGAGAGCACGTGGTTGTCGTCCTGGCCGACGGGCGTGTAGTTCACGAACAGCCACGCCGCGGCGATACAGAGGATGGTCGTAATCGCGCCCAGAACGTAGCCGCTAGGGGTCATTTTCTTAATCACCATGAACAGGATGAACCAGACCGCGATCCACAGCAGCAGGAAGAATCCGATCGTGGCCAGCTCGCTGCCGCCCTCGCGGCGAGCATCGGGTCCAACATAGAACTGTCCCCAATACCAGAATCCCAAAAAAACCGTCACCAGCGCGCTCCACCGAAACCAGTTCAGGGCAGGCAAGGTGAGGTACTGGAAGACCTTGGCTTTCATAGGGGCGTCCACTTGCTTCATGAAAGGGACGTTAACCAGGTTGAAGAAATACAGCAGGCCGACCCAGGTGATGCCGGCGATGATATGAAACCAGCGCAGAATGAGCTGCGCGGCTTCCGCGCCAGTGTGAGTCGGCATGACCAGAGTAGCCGCCGATGCGAAGACATGATGCATTTAAGATTTCCTCCGGTAGAGAGTAGTCAGGGTCAGTGGCTGGGGGCCAGTAGATTCCGCGCGCAACTGGCCACTAACCCCTGACCACTGGTTTTCCAAAGTCGTGGAAAGTCTGCACTTTGCCGCGAGCGGTGTCAACCCTGCGGCTGGACCCCTCGGCAAGTTCCAGTTGAAAAGCGGCGGAGATCGCCGTATCGTACTCACATTGATCCGCTTACGCTGCGGCCCGAAACTGGGCGCGCAGCCCGCGGGATTCACCCCCCTTGTTTCCTGGGCAGCGGGAAGGCCTTCGGAAACATGCTGTTGCATTGAGCCAGTCCATGGGCGCCTGTGGACCGGTAGTGGCACGTTCGCAGTCTAAAAATTAAGGAGATCGGCTATGGACAGCAATAAGCCGGCACAGAACATCCAGGATTCCTTCCTTAACACGGCCCGCAAGGAGAGGCTCAGCATCACGATTTACCTGCTGAGTGGCGTAAAGCTAACGGGCCGCATCCGCTCTTTCGACAAGTACTCCGTGGTGCTGGAGGCGAACGGTCAGGAGCAACTCATCTTCAAGCACGCCATCTCGACCGTAGTCATGGGGAGAGTGGCGGCGACGCATGTGCCCCACGTGGCGCATCCGGAGAAGACAGTGGCTGCCGCGCCCGTGGCAGCGGCCAGCGCTTCAGGCACTGACGGATAGGGATAACGACAAGGCGTTTTCGGCTTGCAACGTTCTCAGCTCAAGAAAACTCGCGGCGCGGCGCGCGCAGGCAGTCGTGTGCCTCTCGGGGCGAAGACTGTCCGCGAGGAACCGGAGCGCGAGCGCGCCTTCCTGGTAGGGCTTGACGTGCGGACGCGGGGACGCAGCAGTACGAAGGGAGCAGTTACGGCGCAGGCCTCGGCTGCGCGCGATGCCGCTGCGACGCAGCCGGCGCCGTCGGGCGTCGCCGTTAAGTCCAACGGCAAGCCCAGCATTCCCGAGTTCGATGCCGAAGAGTCGCTGGCCGAGCTGCGCACGCTGGCAGAGAGCGCCGGAGCGAAAGTTGTGGGAGAGATTCTGCAGCGCCGCGACCGGCCCGATCCGGCGACGTTAATTGGTGCAGGCAAACTCGAAGAGATCGCGGGCGCGGCCGCCTCAGTCGATGCCGACGTTCTTCTCTTCGATCACGACCTCAGCCCTTCGCAGCAGCGCAACATTGAAAAGATTATCCAGCGCCGCGTGATCGACCGCACCCAGCTCATCCTCGACATTTTTGCGCGGCATGCGCGCACGCGAGAAGGCCAGCTGCAAGTGGAACTGGCGCAGTTGCAGTACATGCTGCCGCGGCTCGCCGGTCACGGTGTTGAAATGTCGCAACTCGGCGGCGGCATCGGTACGCGGGGTCCTGGCGAAACAAAACTAGAGACTGATCGCCGAAAGATAGCCCGTCGCGTGCGCAATGTAGAGGGTCAAATTGAAAATGTCCGGCGCATTCGCCGCCAGCAGCGGCAGCGGCGTGAGTCCGCGCCCGTCGCGACCATCGCGCTGGTCGGATATACCAACGCCGGCAAGTCGACGCTCTTCAACGCGCTCACGCAGGCCAAGGTGCTGGAATCATCGCGCATGTTCGCCACGCTCGATCCCACCATCCGCGGAGTCGAACTGCCATCGAAGCGCAAAGTGTTAATGTCCGACACTGTCGGGTTCATTCGCAACCTGCCGCACACGCTGGTCTCAGCCTTCCGCGCTACGCTCGAAGAAGTGCAGCGCGCATCCCTGATTCTGCAAGTGTCGGACGCGAGCAGCCGGCTCTCGGCCGAGCAGGACGCGCAAGTGGAGATTGTTTTGAAAGAACTGGAAGCCGAGAAAAAGCCGCGCCTGCGCCTGATGAACAAGATCGATCTGCTGGATGACGAAGTCGCGAAAAGCCTCCAGGCCGATGCCATGCGCGAAGGCTCGAACACAGTGTACGTCTCGGCGGCGGAAGGCACGGGTCTGGACAAGTTGCTCGAGCGAATCGACACGCTGATCAAGGAAGACGCCGTCAGCCGCGTGCATCTGCGCGTCCCGCAGAAAGAAGGCAAAACGCTGGCCCTGCTGGAAGCGAAAGCGCGAATTTTTTCGCGGAAGTATAAGGGTGGGGCGGTCGAGTTGGAAGTGGAAGCGCCGGCGTCAGTAGTCAGGCGAGTGCGGGAGTGGGTGGTGAGCTAGTGCGGTTCGTCATCTGTTGCTGGCCAGACTCCGGGGCCAAGACTTTGGTCGTCGCGATCAGAAAGGGTTGAGGGTTAAGGTGCTGTTTCGCAAACGAACCAGTGTGAATGATTTTGCGAGAAGACTGATCGAGCTTCACGTAGGTCTCTTCGGCCGCGAGACGCTACTTGAGATTGCCGACAAACTGCAGATTTCCCTCACAGATGCCCGCTTTGCGACGGCCCTCAGCGAGTGGCTGTTTTTTGGAGCCTTCGTCGTCAGGCAATGCGTTAGTACAAAGTGCGGAGAGAACGCGGCCTTACGCAATGCTATTCTCGACGCTTTCTTTGGGCAGATGTATGTAGGGCTGCTTAAGGCAGGAGTCCAAGAGTCCGACATGCCACATGTCGAAGGCTGTATTAAGGCGCGATTTGAAGAGTACGAGAGAGCACAACTACACTCCCGGGGCGGCGGCCCGATATCCGAGCTCGGCATCGATGTGGCCACCCTCATGTTCGGCGAGGGCGTAGAAGCAGTAAGGTTCGCGCCTGTGCCGGTACTGCGCTTTAGTGACTCCCTGGAATTCGTTAAGAAGCTGTTCGACGATTACAAGATTGTAAACTGAGAGGATGCTACTCGAAGCGGGTTGGCGACTCGTCGTCCAGCACCTTTATACGACAGCGAAGCGTAGATTTCTGCCACGGTATCGTGGCCACGTAAGACGCAACCTCGCGCGCTATGAAATCATCGGCTGGCATGTTACTGTGCTCAGCCGCCTGCCAGGCCATCGCGTCTGAGAGGTTCACTCTCAGGACCTGCGGCGTCCGACCCGGCTGAGCGCGCACGAATTTCTTCAATGCCTCGCTGACGTCTTCCCTAAACCGATCCGTGCCCATGGAGGTTTCCTGCCCGTTCGAGAGCCGCGCGTCGGCTCAATCTACCAAGGCCTCTCGCGCCTTTCACGAATGACCGTAGCCGAAAGCGGCTCGCCGGAGATTCTGATTGGGTGGAAATCGCTAATGGGAAACTTCGAATCTTCTGTGGACTTCGCAGGCTCTGGAGCTGCGGCATCCCCGGGCACGAGTGCATCGTCATCGACGAACCTCATCGCGCCCCTTCTGCCAACGACCGTCGGCTAGCGACCTAAATATTAAATGGGCCGGCAACCAAGAAGCGGTGACATTCCTTGGCTATCGGCCCATTCGATCCTGAATTGGATCGGAGGTGATAGTTCAATGCTAATCCTCTTTTGGCCGAAGTCAAGCGCTATGTGCAAGAATCTGCGATGTCGCAAAGTGAAATGCCACATCGGAGCTAAAGTCCTCATTTCTAGCGGGTTGGGAGCAGCGTAGCCGAAGGCGTTGCTGTGGGACAAATCGCTACAGCCCGTGTTCCGACACAGTTCCCAGATACAAATCCCAGACAAAATCGAAGTCTTGCCCCGACGTCGCTCACGCAGATTCTTGCCCAAATGCGGGGCCGCCGCGGGGCCAACCCAATCTTTCTTCGCGTTGACATAAATTACTCGGGACGCTAGACTTAACAGTTTTCATAGCCCTCATTATTCCGGTCTATATCAGCAACACATGGATGAAACGCTTCGACAACTAGGGGAATTACTGCTCGGATCGGTACCGACGGTGATTCTGCTGGCGCTGCTGTACGCGCTTTACAGCGCGATCGTGCACAAGCCATTGCAGGCTGTTCTGGCCGAGCGGCGCAGCAAGACGGAAGGCGCGATCGAAAAATCGCGCGCCGACATTGCCGCAGCCGAGGCGCGCACTGCAGAGTACGAGCAGAAGTTGCGCGAGGCGCGAGCGGTAGTATTTCGTGCCCAGGAAGCGCGCCGGCAGGCCGTGCTGCAGGCTCGCACCAATGCCTTGAACGAAGCCCGCAGCAAGGCGCAGGCGCTGGTGGCGGCGGCGAAAAAAGATATCGAAAGCGATCGCGCCGCGGCAGAGAAGGGTTTGCCAGCCGACGCGACAGCGTTGGCGCAGGAAATCGTGCGCCGCGTTCTGCAGCCGGCGGGAGCGGGGCGATGATGTCCGCAATGACCCCAACTTCAACGACTGCGTGTTTAGCATCAGCGAAGAATATCCTCCGCGCAGCCGTGCTGGCGCTGCTGATGGTGAGCTGCGCAAGCGTAGTGTCACTGCGAGCGCAGGAAAAGCCGGCTTCTTCCGACCAGCCGAGCGTGAGTTCGGCGGACAAGCAGCGCGGTCCCGGCCAGCAACTCGTGCACGAGAGCAAGGAAGCCGCCGGCACTGAAAAAGATGAGATGGAGGAGTTCAAGCAGTCGGCCTCGGTGAAAGCCATCGCACGCCTGACTGGGTTGAGCTTGCAGCAAGCTTACTGGTTAAGCGTGGTGCTGAACTTTGCAGTGATCGCTGCCGTCATCATCTGGGCGGGACGAAAATATTTGCCGGGAATTTTCCGCGACCGTAGCGCCGCCATCCAGAAAGCGATGCAGGAAGCCCAGATTGCCAGCGAAGACGCCCGCCGCAGGCTGGCGGATATCGAGTCGCACCTGATGAAGCTCGACGTTGAGATTGGCATGATGCGCAATGCCGCCGAGAAGGAAGGCGCTGCCGAAGAAGCCCGCATCCAGGCCGCAGCCGAAGAAGACGCGCGCAAGATTGTCAGTGCGGCCGAGCAGGAAATCGCCGCAGCCGCCAAGGCCGCGCGCCGGCAACTGACCGCCTATGCTGCCGATCTGGCAGTCGGTCTCGCGCGGAAGCAGATTCACGTCGATGCCGCCACCGATCAGACTTTGGTGCGTAATTTTGCCGGACAGTTGGGCACGTCTTCTCAGGATTCGAGCGGCGATTCGGATTCCGGAAAGGACCGGAACTAGAGCATGGCTTCTGTCGCCAGCACCTACGCCCGGGCTTTCGCCGACGTGGTTATGAGCGCGCGTCTCGATGCGAATGGGGTCCTGGGCGGCCTGTACCGGATACTGGATCTATTGCGCGAAAGCGAAGACTTGCGGCGGGTGTGGGAGAATCCAGCCGTGCCCGCCGATCAGAAGCGCAAGCTTCTCGACGCGATTGTGGACCGTGAGGACATTGAGCATCACGTCCGCAACCTGGTCGCGGTGCTGATCGATCACCGGCGCGTGCAGTTCCTGGCGCGAATCGTCGAGCAACTCAAGAAAGAACTCGACGCGCGCATGGGCTTCGCCGAAGCGAAGATCACCAGCGCCCGCGAGTTGGGCGATACCGAGAAGCGGTCGCTCGAAGCGCAGATTGAGAAAGCTACGGGCAAAAAAGTACGAGCACACTTCGGACTGGATGCGTCGTTGCTGGGCGGTGCGGTGGTTCGCGTAGGCAGCACGATTTACGACGGCTCGGTGAAAGGCCAGTTGGAGAAGATAAGAGAAGCTATTAGCTCTTAGCCTTTGGCTCTTGGCTTGAACCCAATCCGGGTCGAGTTGAGTGTCGACGGATGAGAGCACGGAGCGTGGTCGAGTACACCTGCTGCGGGCGCAGTGAAAGCTAAGAGCTAACAGCTAAAGGCTAAGAGCTGATTTTATGGCACAAATCAAAGCAGACGAAATCACGAAACTGATCCGCGAGCAGATCGAGAACTACGAAACCAAGATCTCCGTGGACGAGACGGGCACCGTCATCACCTTGGGCGACGGCATCGCGCGCGTTTATGGACTCGACAAAGTCATGGCCGGCGAGTTGCTGGCCTTCCCGCACGGCGTGGCTGGCATCGCCATGAACCTGGAAGAAGACCAGGTCGGCGTGGTGCTGCTCGGCGAATATACCGAGATTAAAGAAGGCGACGAGGTCAAGCGCACCGGGCGCATCATGAGCGTGCCGGTGGGCGACGCCATGATCGGCCGCGTGGTCAACTCACTCGGCGAGCCCATCGACGATAAGGGCCCGATCGCGACCACTCAGTTCATCGCCCTCGAGCGCATTGCTCCTGGTGTGATCGACCGCCAGCCAGTGCGTGAGCCCATGGCGACCGGGCTAAAAGCGATCGACAGCATGATTCCGGTGGGCCGCGGCCAGCGCGAACTGATCATCGGCGACCGCCAGACCGGCAAGACCGCCGTCGCTCTCGACACCATCATCAACAGCAAAGGCAACGACCTGATCTGCATTTACAACGCGATCGGCCAGAAGCGTTCGTCGATTGCGCAGGTCGTGAAGATTCTCGAGGACGCCGGTGCGATGGAATACACCATCGTCGTCGCAGCGTCAGCGTCGGAACCCGCGCCCATGCAGTACATTTCGCCGTATGCGGCAACCGCGATGGGCGAATATTTCCGCGACAGCAAGCGGCATGCTCTGGTCATCTACGACGATCTTTCGAAGCACGCGGCTTCGTATCGCGAAATCTCCCTGCTGCTGCGCCGCCCGCCGGGACGCGAGGCCTATCCCGGAGACGTTTTCTATCTTCACTCGCGGCTGCTGGAGCGGTCCTCGAAGCTGAGCGACAAAATGGGCGGGGGTTCACTGACCGCGTTGCCGATTATTGAAACGCAGGCAGGCGACGTTTCGGCCTACATTCCGACCAACGTGATTTCGATTACCGACGGCCAGATTTATCTGGAGACGGATTTGTTCAACCAGGGCATTCGCCCCGCGGTGAACGTCGGTCTGTCGGTGAGCCGAGTCGGTGGCAGCGCGCAGATCAAAGCCATGCGCCAGGTTGCCGGCACGTTGAAACTGGAACTGGCGCAATATCGCGAACTGGCAGCGTTTGCAGCCTTCGGCAGCGATCTCGACAAAGCCACGCAGGCGCAGTTGAATCGCGGGCAACGATTGGTAGAACTTCTGAAGCAGAACCAATTCTCTCCGCTGCCGTTCTCGAAACAGATTCTCATCATCATGGCCGGCACCGGCGGATTTCTCGACGATCTGCCAGTAGCGCAGGTACGCCAGTTCGAGGCGGAACTCTACAAGTATGTGGATTCTACTCATCCCGGGATTCTCCGTACGATCATGGAGAAGAAGGTTCTCGACGACGCATTAAAGGCCCAGTTGCAGTCTGTAATTAAAGAAGCGAAGCAACAGTTTGTAGCGAGCAGGGAAGCGGTATCGAAGTAAGAAGGTGACGTCCAATGAAACTCGGAGTTTGGCTAGCGGTCTTTGGCGCGGCCTGTCTGATGGCGGCCCAGACTCCTCAGGACACGAAGAACAAAGAGGTGCCCGCGTTCCTGCGGCAGTGGGCGGACACTCGCAAAACGATAGCGGACGGCTATGTTCACTGGTCAGAAGCGGCTAAAGCAAAGAATGTAGACGCGATTTTGAGCATGTACACGGATGATGCCACTGTTCTGCCGGAAGACAAAGATGCGGCATCCGGAAAGAATGCGATTCGAGCGTTCTACACCGATTGGTTCGCGCAGCAGGACAAGCTCGTAGACCAGAAGTTCGAGAACATCAACTCGGTTCAAGAAGGCGACCTCCTGATCGACAGCACAAGGTACTCCGGGATACTGATAAGGGACGGGAAAGAAGTACCTTTCAAGGGGAAGAGACTCGTGGTTTGGAAACACGTGTTCCAGGGCCCTTGGAAGATACTCAGCGATACTTGGAACAGGTCTCCAATGCAGTAGCATCCACAGGCCCTTCGCTGCGCTCAGGATGGCAGGCGTATTAACTGGCAACTGGACACAGGCAACTGATTTATGGCAAACATTCTCGACATCCGTCGCCGCATTCGCAGCGTGATCAACACGCGGCAGATCACCAAGGCCATGAAAGTGGTCTCGGCGGCGAAACTGCGCCGGGCGCAGGAACGGGCTCTCTCCGCTCGTCCGTATGCCCAGATGCTGACCAATGTACTGAAATCGCTGGTGGCGCGCGCCGAGATTTACGATCCGGAGACCGGCGAGCCGAAGCATCCTCTGCTCGCGCATCGCGAAGAAAAAAATATCCTGCTGATTGTTGTAACCGGTGACAAAGGTCTGGCGGGCGCATTCAACGCCAACATCACGAAGGCGGCGACGCGGTTCCTCGAGTCAAAAGCCGGCGAGAACGTCGACATTGAAGCGGTCGGCCGCAAGGGGCGCGACTTTCTCCGCCGGCGTTATCCAGCTGCGAAACTGCAGACGCGGAGTCTCGCAGATCTTGCCGAATCGATCGAAGTCGAACCGGAAGAGGCCGAGCGTTCCGGACCGATTCAAATCACCGGCGAGCACGTGGGCGTCCTCGGCAAAGTGGAATTTGCGCAGGCCTCGGCACTGGCCGAAAGCGTCATTACACGTTACTGCCGTGAAGAGATCGACGCGGTCTATGTGGTGTTCAACGAATTCAAATCGGTGATCGCGCAGCGCCTCATCGTGGAACAGGTTCTTCCCATCGAGCAGATCGGAGCGCAGACGGTGCGCCTGGTCGAGGAGATGACGGAAGAAGAAAAAAAGAAAGCAAAGGAAGCGGCAGTCACGGCGGGAGTAGGCTTGCACTCGACCGAGGGAGCGCCTGAAGGCGCCTCGCAGTTCGGCACCGCGCAGGTCGACTACATCTACGAGCAGCCGCCGGAGGAATTATTCCGCGCGCTGCTGCCGAAATATGTGAGCATCCAGATTTTCCGCGCGCTGCTGGAGTCGGTAGCGGCCGAGCATGCCGCCCGCATGACCGCAATGGATTCGGCCACCAACAACGCCACTGACATGATCGATTCGCTGACCCTGGTCATGAACCGGGCGCGCCAGGCGAAAATCACGAAAGAGATTATCGAAATCGTCAGCGGCGCGGCGGCAATGTGAAGAAAATCGCTTTTGGCTTTTGGCCCTTGGCTCTTAGCCAAAAGCTAAAAGCCAAGAGCTAAGAGCTAAGAGCTAAGAGCTGAGGTTTTATGCCAGAAAACGTAGGACATGTTATTCAAATCGCGGGTCCGGCAGTGGACGTGCAATTTCACGAGGGGCAGCTGCCACCAATCTATGAGGCCGTGAAAGTAGTAAGCGACGGCTTCACCGTGCCCAGCCCGATCAGCGTAGTTCTTGAAGTCCAACAGCACCTGGGCGAGGGCCGTGTGCGCTGCATTGCCATGCAACCGACCGACGGCATGGTGCGCGGCATGAAGGCCATCGATCAGGGCGGCCCCATCTCCGTGCCCGTGGGCCGCGGCACCCTGGGCCGCGTGATGAACGTCATCGGCGATCCGGTCGATCAGCTTGGCCCCATCGAATACAAAGAGCGGATGCCGATTCACCGTCTCGCGCCCGCGTTTGACGAACAGGCGACCAGCGCGGAGATGTTCGAGACCGGAGTGAAGGTCATCGATCTCATCCAGCCGTTCTTGAAAGGCGGCAAAATCGGATTGTTCGGCGGCGCGGGCGTGGGCAAGACCGTCGTCATCATGGAACTCATCAACAACGTCGCCAAAAATCACGGCGGATTTTCCGTGTTTGCCGGCGTGGGCGAGCGCACCCGCGAAGGCAACGACTTGTGGCTCGAAATGTCGGAGTCGGGCGTGATCAAGCCAGGCGATCCTTCGAAGTCGAAAGCCGCGCTGATTTATGGGCAGATGACGGAGCCTCCAGGGGCCCGTCTTCGTGTTGCGCTGACAGGATTGACGGTCGCGGAATATTTCCGCGACGCCGAAGGCGCGGACACGCTGCTCTTCATCGACAACATTTTCCGCTTCACGCAGGCCGGTTCGGAAGTTTCCGCGCTGCTGGGCCGCATGCCCAGCGCCGTCGGCTACCAGCCGAACCTGGCGACGGAAATGGGCGAACTGCAGGAGCGCATCACCTCCACCAAGAAAGGTTCGGTCACGTCGGTGCAAGCAATTTACGTGCCTGCCGACGACTTAACCGATCCCGCGCCGGCCACGACGTTCGCTCACCTCGACGCGACCACGGTGCTTTCGCGCGCGCTAACAGAGATCGGAATTTATCCGGCTGTCGATCCGCTGGCCTCGACGTCGCGCATCCTCGACCCGCGCATCGTGGGCCAGGAACACTACGACGTCGCGCAGACGGTGAAGAAAACTTTGCAGACCTACAAGGATCTGCAGGACATCATCGCCATTCTCGGCATCGACGAGTTAACCGAAGATCAGAAACTGACCGTGGCGCGAGCCCGCAAGATTCAAAAGTTCCTGTCGCAGCCGTTCCACGTGGCCGAGCAGTTCACCGGCGCCCCCGGACGCTACGTGAAGATTGCCGACACAGTGAAGGGCTTCAAGTCGATTGTCGAAGGTAAGTACGACGACATCCCCGAGCAGGCGTTCTACATGAAGGGCCCAATCGAGGAAGTGCTGGAAGCGGCAGAGAAGATGAAGGCGGCGGCGTAAGAAGCTGTCAGCTCTCAGCCATCACCGTTCAGCTTGATCCGGCAAACGGGTCAAGCGTGGATCGTGCTGATAGCTGACGGCTGAGAGCTGAAAGCTGAGAGCTGAAAGCTGAAAGCTGTTTTATGGCTGACACATTCCAACTCGAGATCGTCACGCCGGAAAAGAAAGTCGTGACCACGGCGGCCGAAGAAGTTCAGATTCCCGGCAAGGGCGGATATCTGGGCATCCTCCCCGGGCACGCGCCGCTGATCACGGAACTTGCGGTGGGCGAGATTAGTTTCCGTGATGCGTCTGGTTCCGGCGAGCAGCGACTAGCTGTGGCCTGGGGATTCGCGGAAGTGTTGCCGGATAAAGTGACGATTTTGGCAGAGTCGGCCGAACGTCCGTCAGAGATTGATCTGGCACGTGCACGCGAGGCCAAAACCCGTGCCGAAGAGCGCCTGGCGAGCGGCGACACGACCGTCGACGTCGAGCGCGCTCTCGACGCGCTGCAACGCGCTGAAACCCGGATCGACGTCGGCGAAAAAAGATAACAGTAAAACTGGGAACGAGCCGCGACTCCGCTGAGACATCGGCTTACAATTGTGCCGTTTGCCCTTAAAGGAGACGGCGCCATGAAACTTCCCTCAGCCTTCCTCGTTTTGATTCTCTCTATACCTTGCAGTCTGGCATCGGCACAGCAGGCCGCGCCCGCGCAGGCTTCTGCTCCGCAACGCCCGTCGTGGCTGGCGACTCCTGAAGTGCACCCGGACAATACTGTTACTTTCCGCTTCCTCGCTCCGAATGCTCAGGACGTAAAGCTGGCTCGCGAAGGCTCCGATCCCGTGGCGATGCAGAAAGACGATCAGGGCGTGTGGAGCGTGACCACGCCGCCGCTCGCTCCCGACTACTACGGATACTCCATCGTCGTCGATGGCGTGCGCATGCTCGATCCCTACAACTCTCTGCTGGTGCCGAATCTGCTGACGCCCGCGAACGCGGTGCACGTTCCCGGGCCGGGGCTGCCTTGGGAAGTCAGTGATGTTCCACGCGGAGAAATCCATCATCACTTCTATAAATCCGCAGTGGCCGACGATCAGCGTGACTTCTACGTCTACACTCCGCCCGGCTACGATCCCACGGCGAAAAAAACTTATCCCGTCCTCTATCTGCTGCACGGCTTCAGCGACGATGCCAGCGGATGGACAGCAGTCGGCCACGCCAACGTGATCCTCGACAACCTGATCGCGCAGGGCAAAGCGAAACCGATGATCGTGGTGATGCCGCTGGGCTACGGCACGATGGAAGTGGTGCGCGCCGGATGGGGAGGACTCTCGAATCGTCCCGAGGTGCGCGAAGAGAGTTTTCGGAAATTTCGCGACGCCCTTTTGACCGAAGTCATGCCCAAGGTAGAGAGCGAATACCACGTGACCAACGATCGTGGCTCGCGAGCCATTGCCGGGCTTTCCATGGGAGGCGCCGAATCGCTCAGAGTCGGATTAAACGGCCTCGACAAGTTCGCCTGGATCGGCGCCTTCAGCGCGGGCGGCATTCCGGACGGGTTCGACAAAGATTTTCCCGGCCTGGACGCGAAAGCGAACCAGCAGATTCGTCTGCTCTGGATAGCCTGCGGAACGGAAGATCGTTTGATCACACCTAACCGCAACCTGCGGGAATGGCTGAAGACGAAAGGAATTCAGCACGTCGACATCGAGACTCCGGGAATGCATACCTGGATGGTCTGGCGCCGCAATCTGGCGGAGTTCACCGGGTTGCTGTTTAAGTAGCGACGCTAAAAACTTCTCGTAAAGACGTTGCTTGCGACGTCTTGCCAGCGTTACCGACACTGCCAGCGGAGACGTAGCAAGCTACCGCTCTACACCTTGATTAACTCGGGAAGGCTCACGGCACGCCGACGTGATCCTTGCTCTCGGCCGGCACGTAGTTCACCGCGGCGGTGCGCTCCAGTTTATCCCATGCAAACTTGCGGCCTTCGAGCGCGCGCTTCAGCGTCTTAAACAGCACAATCGAAAATAACTGGCGATAGGCGAAACGCTGCAGCCAGACCTGGCTGAGTAGCCAGACGTCTTCTTTGTCGTCGGGTCGCCGGCGTTCCAGGGCGAACGCAATCGCCGACGCGATGAAGTCGATCACCAGAAATGCAAAGAAGAACAGCACCAGCTTGTGGAAGTCGGCGGGGTCGGTGGAGTCCGGATGAAAGTGTTTTTGAATGTAATACCAGATCGTGCCGACCACAAACATGATGTCGATGAGCGGCGACACCAGAGGCAAGAGAATCTGAAAGATGAAAATATTAGGCAGCGCCACCCAGCCCAGCGCGCCCTCGCGAGCCACGACTCCACGATGTTTAAACACCGCCTGCAGAATGCCGAACGACCAACGAAAACGCTGACGCATCAATGCGTTTGCGTTGGTGGGAGCTTCGGTGTAGGCCAGCGCCATGTCTTCGTACTCGACGCGATATCCGAGGCGCAGCAGGGCCATGGTGAGATCGGCGTCTTCGGCGACGGTGTCGACGTGGTAGCCGCCCGCCTCGCGCACGGCGGAAACGCGCCATGCTCCGATCGCCCCCGGCACGACGCTGACGGCGCCCAACACGTCGAGGGCGCGGCGCTCGAAGTTCTGGCTCGTGATGTATTCCAAAGCCTGCCAGCGCGTCCAGAGATTGACGCGGTTGCCAACCTTGGCATTGCCCGCGATAGCGCCGACTTTCGGGTTGATGAAATGCGGCACCAGGCGCGCGATTGCATCGGGCGCGATAATGGTGTCGGCGTCGATGCCCACAAATAATTCCGCGTCGCCAATATGCTCGATGCCGTAATTGAGGGCCTCAGCCTTGCCCGAGTTCGCCTTGCCGAGGATGAGAACTTTTCCGGCAGCAGCCTCGGCCGCGAAGGCCCTGCGGGCCACTTCGAGCGTGCGGTCCTTGGAGCCGTCGTCGATCACAATCACGCGCAGATTCGGATAATTCGAGTTGAGCGCGGCGCGCACCGTGCGCTCAATGACTTTCTCTTCGTTGTAGGCCGGAATCAGCACCGCAACTTTCGGCTTGTAGGAGGCGACCTCGGCGGGCTTGCCGAAAATCTTTTCGCGCACCCGATCGTAGACAGCCGCCGCGCCAATAAAGAGGAGTCGTCCCGTCATGAGCAGGTCGCCGACCAGGAAAATCCAGGTGATAAAGACGATGCTGGCATCGAACAGCCAAAAGCCAAAGCGGTCAAGCCGCGCGGCCCATAGCTCTCCGGTAGGCAGCGGCGCCATCACGTCGGCGCGAGTTTTCCCCAACAGTTCGTAAACCGGAGCAATCTCGTAGCCCTTGGCACGAATGCCGTCGATGATCATGGGCAGGGCGCGCACGGTTTCGGCACGATCCCCGCCGCCATCATGCAGCAGCACGATGTTGCCGCAACGCAAATCATCGGGGCGGCAGGGCGGCAGGTGCGCCAGCACATACGCGGTAATCTGTTCAGCTGAGTGCCGAGGTTCTTCGCTCCAGTCGTTGGGATCGATGCGATTACCGACGGTGATGTAGCCCATCTCCTGCGGAATCTCGAGCGGCCGCACCTGGTCGGCCGTGTCGGGCTCTTCGTCAATCGCGTAGGGCGGCCGCATCAGCGTGGCGCGCACGCCTACCAGACTGGCGAACAGACGCTCCGTCAGATTCAGCTCTGCCTTGAAGAGCGGCGCCGACATGTTGGTGACGTCGGGATGCGTAAAAGTGTGGTTCCCGATCGTGTTGCCTTCGTTGTAAATTCGTTTCGCGATGCCGGAAAATTTGTCGGTCTGAATGCCGATCAGGAAAAAAGTCGCAGTCGCGTTCTTTTCCTTGAGCACGTCGAGAATTTTCGGCGTCCATTCCGGGTCGGGGCCGTCGTCGAACGTAAGCGCGACTTTGTTGGGGCTGTAGCCATAACGACCCACGCGGTAAGGCTCAGGCAGGTTCTGGAAAACCTCATCGGTGATCAGCTGGCTGTTGGCGTCGATGGTCAGATCGCGAACGCCGTGAGCGGGCTTGTCTTCGATGCGGAGGATTTCGCCCTGGCCTTCCATGTCCACGTCGGCGCCGGGCGGCACATCCTTCAGCTTGTCGGTTGCGCCGGCATCGCCGGGCACGTCCCACACGCGCCACAACGAGCGGTCTTCGCTTCCCAGTCGCCACAGCGCGAAAGTCTGGATGCCGAGATTTTGCGCCGACCTCATATGATTCAGCGCCGTCACTCCATCGAGAAACCAGATGTCGTGCCGAAAACTCTTTTCATCGAGATAGCTGAAGTGAGGGTTCATGGCGTCATCATCGAAGTTGACGTCCTCTTCGGAGTCGCGCGCGGCCAGCCACGCGTCCTGTACGCTCACGCTGTGGTCATGCTCGTCAGCCGGAACGGGGCCCTTCTTTGGTTTCAACGCCCAGTCGTAGCCGTAGTTGGCGATGGCGCAGATGATTTTTTCTTTGGGGATGACGGTTTCGGCAAACGTGAGGTTCTGTACGAACCAATCCTGCGACGCCACCGGGCCAGATTCGCCGCCGGGATAGTGCTCGTCGTAGTTCATGAGCACCACGCCGTCGGCGGCGGCTGCGATCGCCGGATAGTTGTATTCATTGCTGTGCGGCGGCACCGCAACGTAGAGCTTAAAGCCACGCGCGTGCAGGTCGCCGGATACTTCCTGCAGCAGCGCAACATAGCCGGCCTGGCCGCTCGGAGGGAAGGCTTCGAAGTCGATCATCAGCCCGCGATAATGACCGGACGAAAGAAATTCCACGGCCTGACGCCGGAAAAGTGCGTGAGCGTCGGGATTGTTCAAGAACCCGACGATATCTCCCACCCAATTTGCGCCGTCGGAATTGTTCACCATGGGAAAGACTTCCATGGCAGGATCTTCCGTCTTCAGAAACGGCATCACGAGGTCATCCACCGGAAGAACCGTGTCGCCCTGCGCGTTGCTCTCCGCGTTTCTCTGGACGACGTCGAAAAGCTTATTCGTCTGATCGTCGACGCCCTGCAGCCGTCCATCGGGTGTAATCACATGCAGCCAGTCGGGATAAAGGATATCGATCTGCCGGGCGAACGATCGCAGCGACGAGAAACTGGCCGCGTCCCAAGGAACATAAAAGGCCGCGCGAATTCCTTCTTCCTGATTCAGCTTGACCTGCGAAGCCGCCACTTTCGATTTGCGATGCGAACGGGCGGCCAGTTTCTTCTGGCGGTCCTTGGTTTTTTCTTTTTCACTCTCCTTCAGCGCCTTGAACGCGCGCTTCTGCGGTGAGAACAAGAGCTCGGGCAGGGGTTCGTCACGCAGCGCGGTGAACACGAAGAAAATAATCAGCGCGGAAACCAAAACGGCCGACACGTCGAACAGGCGCCGTAGGCGTTTCCACCGGGCGCGTTGCGGATCATAGAAGACTGGCTGGGCCATGGGTGAGTAACTGTTCATCGTATGCCGTGGAGGGCACACGGTCAATTCTCGGTAAGACAGGGTCAGGGTTGGCTGTTCTGGATCTTAAGATGCACTTTCTCGGCGGAGGGATTGCCCAAACGCGCTATGATTCGCTGCGTGCGCGAGCTGGTGCGCGAATTGACGCGGGAACAGAAGCGGTTCTTTGCTTGGGCGAGCCTGGCTGGTCTCAGCCTGCGCCTACTGTTGGTCGTGTATTTTCCGGGCGTAGTCGACGACTCCCGGCTCTACGCCAACATCGCCGAGAACTGGCTGCGGCACGGCGTTTACGGCATCACGAATTCCGGCGTGATCGTGCCCACGCTCTCTCGCCTGCCGGGATATCCAGCGTTTCTGGCGGTAGTTTTCGCGCTATTCGGAGTGGGTAACTTTCGGGCAGTGCTGCTTGTGCAAGCCCTGTTCGACCTGGCGACTTGTTTCCTGATCGCAGACCTCGCCTGGCGGCTGTTTTCCTGGCGGGCGGCGCAGGCGGCGTTCCTTCTGGCGGCGCTCTGTCCGTTTCTAGCCAACTACGCGGCGGCGGCTTTGACCGAGACGCTGGAGACTTTCTTCACCGCCCTGGCGCTGGACTTAGCCTTCTGCGGGCTGGGAGTGGGCAATATTGCAGGAGGCATCCCCAAGCGCACTATGGTCTGGCTCGGGTGCGGTCTTTCCGTCGGCGCTGCGATTCTGTTGCGGCCCGATGGAGGAATTCTGCTCGCAGCGATCGGCACCTATCTGATCTGGCTGATTCTGCGCAACCTGCGGACCGACCAAGCCAAGACACGAACCCTGTTCTGGGCCGGAGTGCTAGTCGCTGCCGGAGCGACCGCCCCACTCGTTCCCTGGACCCTCCGCAATCTGCATACGCTGCATCGTTTCGAGCCGCTGGCCCCGCGCTATGCCACCGACTCTGACGAGCTGGCCATGCCCGGTTTCAATCGCTGGGTCAAGACCTGGATCGCCGATTACGTTTCGGTGCAGGAGATTTACTGGGCGGTCCCTGGCGCAGACATTGACACTGCGAAGATGCCCGACCGGGCGTTCGATTCCCAAGCACAGCGCGAGCAGACCGCCGCACTCTTAGCCGACTACAACCAGAGTCACGAAGTGACCGCCGAGCTCGACGCCCGTTTCGCCGCCCTCGCGGCTGAGCGCGTCCACGCGGCCCCGCTCCGTTATTACCTCTGGCTTCCGGCGGTTCGCATTGCCGACATGTGGCTGCGTCCGCGCACCGAACTCTTTCCCTCAGACCCGCGCTGGTGGGAGTTCAACGACGACCGTCGCTGGCTCGCCGTCAGCCTGGGATTCGGCCTGATCAACCTGCTCTATGTGGCGCTGGCGGCCGCCGGAGGGCTCCGCGGACGCGAATTTTTCGGCATCGGTCTATTTGTTTTATTTCTCCTGCTGCGTTCCGCATTCCTCGGAACTCTCGAAAATCCCGAGCCGCGATACACCCTTGAATGTTATCCCGTGGTGATTTGCTTGAGTTCGGCGGTGTTTTTCCGTAAGGCTGGGTCGAAGATACCTTCCAAATTGTGAAACCTGTTATGTGAACTCGGATCTGTTGACCTTGTTAACAACGCTAAAATACTGAAAATTAGGCTTGAACAACGTGGCCTAACAGTTGCACAATAGCGCCCCATCAGGTCCCCAGGGGTCTCGTCTCAATTTCACAGTCCTGGGTTCACAACCGAATGTTAACTCCGACGCGGAGAAGGAGCTTTTCCATGCGTTCTGCTAAGGCATTGGCTTTTTTGTTCGTGTGTGTTGCATTCACGACGTTGGTCAGCGCTCAAACCGGCACATCCTCAGTGCGCGGAATCGTGTCCGACGCCAAAGGCGCTGTGCTGCCGGACGCGACGGTTACGGTTACCGATCCGCAGAACGGGTTCTCACGCACCGCTAAGACCGATGGCAGGGGCGAGTATCAGCTCCTCCAGTTGCCGCCCTCAACCTACGCCGTCACCGTCATCGGGAAAGGCTTCGCCCCGCTGAAGCAGGACGGTGTCCAGCTCCTGGTCGGTGTTCCCTCCACCTTGAATTTCACCTTACAGGTGCAGGGCCAAGCCGTCACCGTGGAAGTGACCGGGCAAGGCGTTCAGGTGAATACCACCGACGCCACGATGGGCAACGCCTTCAACAGTAACCAGATTGAGGAGTTGCCCTTCGAGGGCCGCAATCCAGTGGAGATGCTCAGTCTACAGGCGGGTGTTACCTACACCAACCCGACCAGCGGCACCGCCGTCAACAACATGGTCGATACCCGCAGCGGCGCTGTCAATGGCGGCCGCAGCGACCAGGCCAACATCACGCTCGATGGCGTCGACAACAACGACCAGGAAAACGCCTTCGCATTCACAGGAGCCGTGCGCTCCACTCTCGACTCCGTGGAAGAGTTTCGCGTCACCACCACCAACTCCAATGCCGATGCCGGGCGTTCCTCCGGCGCTCAAGTGCAGTTGGTCACCAAGAGCGGAACCAACGGCTGGCATGGCAGCGCTTACGAATTCAACCGGTCGAATATCGGCGAGGCCAATGATTGGTTCAACGAGAACCAAGAGGATACTACCGGGCAACGAAACATCCCCCCGTTCCTGCGGCGCAATACGTTCGGCGCTTCCTTCGGCGGGCCGATTAAGAAAGACAGGCTTTTCTTCTTCACCAACTGGGAAAGACAGGTTCAGCACGAAAGCACCGAAACCACCCGCATCGTGCCCAGCATGAATCTTCGCGCCGGAACCGCTTCGTATTTTTGCGTTACCGGTAGCGACCCGAACTGCGTCGTCGGTAACCCCGGCAACAACGGTGCCAGCATTACCGTCGCCAACGCCCCCGGGGTAACGCCCGGTGATCTCCTCGTAACCATGTCACCGGGAACTCTGTCTTTGCTCGATCCCAATTGCTCCGGTGAAGGCATCTGCCCCCAGGGGCCGGGCGCAAACCCAACCACAGAGGGGATCCTGCAAGGTTATCCCGCCCCCAACGAACCCTTCGCCATAGGCGGGGATGGCTTCAACTACCAGGGCTTCGGATTTCCGGGGCCGACTCCTTTGACCCTCAATACCTACATTGCGAAACTGGATTACAACATCACGCAAAACGGCAATCACCGGATATTCGTGCGCGGAATTATGAACGGCGACCGCGATGACCAGGCTCCCCAATTCCCGGGGATGATTCCAAACATCGCGCAGGTCACGGTTGCCAAGAGTCTTGCGGTGGGCTATACCGCCGTGCTGACCAACAACCTGATCAATAATTTCCATTACGGCTTAACCCGGCAGGCGGTCGATCAAGTGGGCGCGGGAAACGTCAGCTTTGTCACCCTACGGGGCTTGGATAATCCCGGCGGCCAGTTCAATGACTCCTACCTCGTCGCGGTTCCCGTCCACAATTTCATCGATGACCTCACCTGGATTCGAGGCAAGCACACGCTCGAATTCGGTGGAAATCTGCGCTTGCTGGGCAATATCAAATCTTCCTATCTAAGTTCGTTCTCTGGCGCCGTCACCAACGCTTCCTGGCTGAACGTCTCCGGCATCGCCAACAAAGGTACCAGCCTCGACCCGAGCGCTCCCCAATTTGGTTCGGGTACGGGAGGGGCCAACTACGAACTGCCTTTAGTCGACCCTGGTTTCAACAATTCCTGGGACTACCCGGTGATGGCCCTGGCGGGGATCATCAGCCAGGTGAACGCGCAGTACAACTTCACCACCTCGGGCGCCACACTTCCCAACGGCGCGCCCAACAACCGCCACTTTGTCAATCGTGAGTTTGAAACCTACGTGCAGGATTCCTGGCGCGCGAGACCGAATCTGACCATCACCTACGGCCTGCGCTGGACCCTGTTGCAACCACCCTATGAGAAGAATGGAGTTGAGGTCGCGCCCACCTTTAGCCTGAACGGCTGGTTCAAGCAGCGCGCGGCAACCATGCTCGCTGGCCAGGCTTTTGACGATCCCATCACATTCGCGCTCGCTGGCAACGCCAACAACAAGCCTTCGTACTGGGGCTACGACTATAAGGATTTCGCGCCGCGTTTCGCAATCGCGTATTCGCCGGACTCCAGCGATGGCTGGTTAGGACGTCTGATGGGAGGCCCAGGCAAGACATCCATTCGTCTTGGCGCTGGGATGTACTACGACCATTTTGGTCAAGGCGTCGTGAACACGTTTGACCAGAATGGTTCCTTTGGACTCTCAACCTCGCTGGCCAACGTCGGAGGCGTCCAGTCGGTAGACGGCGTGGCGGCGACACTCACGCCTGGAGGACAACCCGCGCCTCGCATGGGGACCGTGAATCCTCTTTATACTTTGCCACCCTCTCTGATCACCCCATCGCCGGGCGCCAACTTCCCGGTTACGTACCCATTGACCAACTTCGCCGTGCAGTGGGGTTTGGACGACAAGCTCAAGACCCCATATTCCTACGCGTTTAATCTTTCCTTCGAGCGTGAACTAAGACACAATTTCACGCTTGAAGTCGCCTACGTTGGCCGACTCGGCCATCGCCTGCTGCAGCAGGAAGATCTGGCCCAGCCCCGCGACATCGTTGATCCGGCTTCCCACACGGACTACTACGCCGCCACCCGTCTGCTCGACAACGCAGTGCAGGGCAGCGCACCGGAAACGGCCCTTGCGCCGATTCCTTATTGGGAGAATCTGTTCGGCGCCACATCTGCCGGACCCGGCGGCGCAGCAGGGTGTCGACCCGCCAACGAAGTTCTTCCGACGAATCCGACCGCGACTCAGAACATGATGGACCTGATGTCGTGCGGCTTCGTGCACAACGAAACCACCTTCCAGCAAATCATCGACGGCGTCGGCGGCGTGCCGTGCTTCCCCGGTTGCATCACTCTGGGCGGCGTCACGGCAACCACACCACAATACTTCTCTTCTCAATATGCATCCCTGTTTTCGTGGCGATCCATCGGCAGCAGCTACTATGACGCGGGGCAGCTCATATTGCGCCATACCATGTCCCACGGTGTGCAGTTCGACTTGAACTACACCTACGCCCACTCCATCGACATGGGCTCGGACGCGGAACGGATTGCGGCCGAAGGCGGCCTCGGCGACCAGATCTACAACGCATGGAATCCTTCGTTGCAACGCGCCACTTCCACCTTCGACACGAAACATCAGCTCAATTCCAACTGGGTGCTGCAAGTTCCCTATGGCAAAGGCAGGCCTTTTGGGGATGCCTCCGGCCGGATTGTAAATGGCGTTTTCGGAGGTTGGGATCTGACCGGCGTGCTCCGCCTGACCAGCGGCTTCCCGGTGAGCGTCGCCAATGGCGCTGCCTGGGCCACCAATTGGGAACTGGGCGGCTATGCCACCCAAATCGGACCGACGCCGTCAACAGGAGTGACGATCGCAAACGGCCAACCCAACATGTTCACGAATTACACCACCGCGATCAATTCCTATCGCCAGGACTATCCCGGCGAGGTGGGAGGCCGCAATACCCTTCGCGGACCGGGGTACTTCGATACCGACTTGGGCCTGCACAAGGTTTTTAACGTCACCGAGCGCCAGCAACTGCAGTTCCGTTGGGATGTTTACAACGCATTCAACAGCGTCCGCTTCGATGTGCAGTCGGCGAATATTGAACCTGATATAGCCAGCAGCTTCGGGTTCTTCACCAGAACCTTGACGCTTTATCGCCGCATGGAGTTCGGCGTGCGCTACCAGTTCTAACAATGCAACGACGTTAATGTTATTTCGAATCGTTCGACGCGAGGGGCGGAGAAATCCGCCCCTGTTTTTTTCCTTTCCTTTTTTCTTTTTCCTTCGAGTGCTTTCCATCTGCCTTCTCCAAACGTCCAACATCTGGAAACGCTGACTGTGAAATCTCATAGTTAAACGATTCACCCGCCGCCTAAATAGCGCAGATTCAGTACAAAGTCTTTTGGCGGTGAACTTGCAATAACGCTTCACAGGGTTCCCAGGTTCTTGCATAGGGTCTCAGCTCCTGGGCAAGGCGTGCACAATCGGCATACTTTGTGACAAAGGGAGTCCTCTATGCGTTTTGGCTCACCGCTATTGGCGGTAGCAGTGACCAGCTGTTTCCTCGCGATCGGCAACTTGGCGTTCGCACAATCGGCAACCACTTCTCTCCGCGGTACCGTCGCAGATCCTAAGGGAGCTGTCGTGGCAGGCGCCACGGTGACTCTCAACAACCCGGCGACAGGCTTTTCCAGAACTGCCCAAACAGATGACCAGGGGATATACCAGTTCCTCGAAGTTCCTCCCTCAACCTATGTCATTGAGGCGAGTGCGGCCGGCTTCGCCACGACCAAGCGCGACAGCGTCCCGCTGCAGGTGAGCAGTCCGGCCACCGTGAACCTGGTTTTGCAGGTGCAGGGCGGCTCCGTGATTGTGGACGTCAGCGGCGAAGCGCCGCAGGTCAATACCACTGACGCGACCCTGGGCAATAATTTCAATTCCCGGCAGCTGATCGACCTGCCTGCAGAAGGTCGCGATCCTGCGGCCATTCTGAGCCTGCAACCCGGCGTGGTGTACGTCGGAAGCAAGGTGGACCAGAACGATGACAGCCGCAGCGGCGCCGTCAACGGAGCCCGCAGCGACCAGAGCAACATCACCCTCGACGGTCTGGACGATAACGATCAGCTTGAAGGCTACGCTTTCCAGGGCGCCATGCGCGCCACGCTCGATTCCTTGCAGGAGTTCCGCGTGACCACCAGCAACTACGACGCAGCCTCTGGCCGGTCGTCTGGCGCGCAAGTGAATCTGGTAACCAAGAGCGGCACCAACAATTTCCATGGCACGATGTACGAATACCACCGTCCAACCTTCGATGTGGCCAACGACTATTTCAATAAAGAGTCGCAGATCATTGAAGGCGATCCGAATCGTCCGCAGCACATTCTCAGGAACACATTCGGCGGAACCTTTGGCGGGCCCATCCAGAAAGATCGGCTATTTTTCTTTGCTGCTTATGAAGGCCAGCGCACCGCCGACCAGGTACCAACCGACCGCGTGGTTCCAACCGCCAGCCTCACGGCGGGCGAACTGAGATACCTGTGCGATCCGTCCGGCGGCAGCTCGGGCGATCCCAACTGCCTTCTCGGAGATCCGAACAGCAACGGCATAACCGTGGATTCGGGCGGCAACACCTTTCCCGGCTTTAACGTCGTCACCCTGATGCCGGGCCAGATCGCCTCACTGGACCAGGGCGATAAATTCGGTCCCGGGTGTGCGCTTCAATCGCCGCAGCCAACGTGCCCGCCCACGCCCGGCAATCCCACTGGACCGGGAGTGAACGGACTCCTCGCTAACATCAATGGCGCCAACCCCAATGCTCTGTTTACGCACTACCCGCTGCCCAATTGCCCGAGCTGTGGCAACGCAGAAATCGGCAGCGGAGATCTTCTCAACTCGTCCGGTTATACGTTCCCGGGGAATGATCCCACAGGCCTCAACACCTACATCCTCAAGCTCGACTACAAGATTACCGCTGACGGGAACCAGTCGTTATTCATCCGCGGTAACCTTCAGAACGATCATGAATCCAAGCCGCCGCAGTTTCCCGGACTTCCTCCCAACCAATACATTACCAACAACAGCAAGGGAATCGCGGCAGGTTACACCTACATCATCCGCAACAACCTGATCAACAATTTCCGCTATGCCTTTGTTCGCCAGGGATTGGGGCAAAGCGGGGTTAACACTCAGGACTTCATCAGCCTCCGCGGTCTTGACGATAGCCAGGGTCTGAACCATACGGACACGCCCACCATCCTAACCAACGTTCCCCTGCAGAATTTTATCGATGACCTGTCGTGGATCAAGGGCAAGCACACGATCGAGGTGGGCACAAACTGGCGCCTGATCCGCAACAACCGGCAGTCCGACGCCGAGAATGTTTCTTACGGCTACGCGAACTCCGAGTGGATGAATCCAAGTTCCATTGCGAATTCAGGGGTGAGTCTGGATCCCTCGATCGACCCAACAGGTACGTTCCCGTTGGTCGATGGTGGTTTCGACTTTTCCTACAGTTTTGCCGCCACCCAAGTGGCTGGTCTGGTCAGCCAGGCATACACCGTGGCCAATCAGGACAAGAATGGCATCGCGATTCCCAATGGCCAGCTGGTTCCACGCCACTTCCGCAATTTTGAAGGAGAAATGTATCTGCAGGATAAGTGGAGCGCCACGCCGAATCTGGTGGTCACCTACGGCCTGCGCTACTCACTTCTTCAGCCGCCTTACGAGTCGAACGGCAATCAGGTCGCACCGACCATCGATATGCACCAGTGGTTCGAGAATCGCATCGCCAATATGTACAACGGAGCAGTCGTCCAACCGGACTTGACCTTCAACCTGTCGGGACAGGCCAACGGAGGAAAGCCCTACTGGGCGTGGGACTATAAGAATCTGGCGCCCCGTTTTGCGGTCGCCTATTCGCCGCACGCCGCCAGCGGATTCTGGCACAAAGTTTTCGGCGATGCCGGCAAAAGTTCGCTGCGCGCCGGCTACGGCCTGTACTTCGATCATTTCGGCGAAGGCGTCGTCAATACCTTCGATCGTCAGGGCTCGTGGGGCTTGACCACCACCATCAGCAATCCGGCAGGCGTACTCACGGTCGACAGCTCGCCGCGCTACACCGGACTGCTGGGCGCGAACAATCTCCCTGCCAGCCAAATTGCACCGCAGCCTCACGGATTCCCCTACACGCCTTCCAATAACGCCCTGACTTATGGGTTAGCCATCGCCTGGGGCATCGACGATCACCTGAGAACCCCCTATTCGCACGTGGTGGATCTATCGCTCGAGCGGGATTTAGGGCACAACTTCGTGCTCGAAGCTACCTATACGGGGCGCTACGCCCACCACCTGCTGCAGGAAATCGACTTGTCGGAGCCGCTCGATCTGGTCGATCCGGGGAGTAAGACCGACTACTTTACCGCGTCACAAATGTTGTCAAAAGCCGCCTACGCCGGGGTGTTAGAGAGCGACCCGAGCGTGACCAATATTCCTTACTGGCAAAACCTGTTTCCTCAAGCGGGCGGGCCAACGGGTGCGTCCGGTTGCGCACCTGGCGCGTCCGGCGTCACCAACCCGACGCCTACACAGAATATCTACGACTTGTACAGCTGCAATCTGGCGAACGAGACGACGGCGCTGGAAATCATGGATGCATTCTGCTTCCCGGCCTGCGCCGGAAGCGCCCCCTCCAATCCGGTGAACGGCTTCCCCGGTACACCCTTCCAGTACTACCAGGACCAGTTCTCCTCGCTCTACGGCTGGCAAACCCGCGGCAATAGCAACTACAACGGCATGCAGCTCTCTCTGCGCCACGCCATGGCCGCGGGGCTGCAGTTTGACCTCAACTATGTCTACTCCAAGTCGATTGACGTTGGCTCGAACGCGGAGCGCGTGAATGGATTCGAATCGAATGGGCTGGCCTTCAACAGTCAGGTGATCAACGCCTTTTCGCCCGACCTGTGGCGCGCCCCTTCGGATTTCGACACCACTCACCAGGTCAATGCCAACTGGGTCTGGGACCTGCCCTACGGCCGCGGACGCCACTGGGGAAGCAGCACCAAAGGCTTGATGAATGGCGTCTTCGGAGGCTGGGGCTTCAACGGCCTCTATCGCTGGACCAGCGGATTCCCCTTCACCGTAGAAGCCGGCGCCGGATACTCTACTGACTTCGAACTGCAGGGTTCTTCCATTCTTACTGGTGACAAGCCCAAGACCGGAGTGTTCAATACGCCCAGTGGTCCCAGCGTGTTCCAGAATCCGCAAAGCATCACCTGCGAGTGCATTCCCGGCTCGGCTGGGGGCACAACCTTCCGCGCCACTTACGAGGGTGAAGCCGGGCAGCGCAACAACTTCCGCGGCCCGGGTTTCTTCGGAGTCGATGCCGGCCTTTCCAAAACCTGGGATGTTAGCGAAGGCAGAACGGTCCGCTTTGCCTGGGAAGTGTTCAACGTTACGAACTCCGTGCGCTTTGACGCGGCGGGTTCCCTGATCGGCGAAAGTCTGGTGAGCAACACTGGCTTCGGCCTGTTCAACACTGAACTAACTCAGCCGCGCGTCATGCAGTATTCGCTGCGGTTCTCGTTCTAGGCGCGGGAGTTTCTTGGATGGGACGGCGAAAGCCGTCCCTTTTTTTCTTTCCAGGAATATCGGGGTAGGCACTTTGACTATTACACGACGGTTGTCATCCTGAGTGGAGCCGTTTTTCAGGCGTAGCGAAGGATCTCCCGCCCAAACCGGCCCAACGCGTAAGCCAAATTGCACCCACTACGAATATTTGGAATCTCGGCTGAAGAAAGGCGAACCTGGCGAACCCTAGCCCAGCGGCGAATCACTCATGCGGAAGCGGGTGCGGACGTGCTCTGAAATCAGCTCGATCGCGGGCCGGTTCTGCACCGGATCTTCCTGTGCCAGATATTTCATCGCCTCCACCAACAGGCGCTGCCCGTCGACGTAACGAGGATCTGAGGTTCTCTCCCGGCGCTTATTGCCCAGCTTCGGAGGGACTGTAATCGTAAAAACCTTGGCCATGAATGAACCCAACTGAATGAAACCAACTGAAGGTGCGGTCAGTATATCGTCCCGCTGTGCAAATCTCAGCACATTTCTTGCTCTTTCGATTCAACGACTTAACCGCGCGGAGAAATTGTCTGCGTCTTGCTCGTGGTTTTCAGCTTGAAAACCTCGTCCGGAATTTTCTTTCCGTTCACTTGAATCGATGAGTACTTGGCCAGGCGGTAGTCCTGCTGCGGCGTAAAGAACTGCTGCTGCACCGAGATCCCTTTGTCGAGATCAATCCACAGAAAAATCTTGCTGTAAGTGTTGCGCGCCTTTTCGGATTTCGGCACCAGTTGCAGCTTCGCCGTCGCCACGCCGCCGACTGTCTCCGGTCCGACGTAGTTCACGTCGAATGCTTTCACCAGATCCTGTCCGCTGCCGCCAAAACCAAGCACCACCCAACTCTCGAAATCCGACCGGTTCTTCCCCAGATCGAATTCCGTCACTTGGTCGATCTTGGGCTGATACATGCGAACTTTACCCTCGCTGAAAAGCACAAACTTGGGCTCAGGTTTCTGCGTCTTAAGGCTGTTGCCATCCATCTTGACGTCAGCCATCATCTCGATTTCTTTTTCCTTACCGGTGCGCCGGTAATAGATGGTGCCGGTTTGCACATCGTCGACTTCATCGATCACTTTTGTATAAGTGTCCCACTCAAACTCGGCCTGCGTGCTGCGAAAGCTCACCGCGGCGGAGTCCATTTGTTTCAAGACCGAGCCCAGCGGGTCAGTCGGCGCTTGCGGGAGCGGGCTGAAAAGAGTCCAGACCAATCCGATGGGCAAAAAGAGAGATAAGATTTTCATTCCAGTTAGTCCCGCTTGGCCAGCACTTTGTAGCTCTGTATCTGTCCCTTATGGTCGGAAACGGTTTCATAACTCACAATCGAAACCGCCCCCGAAATAGGCTCGATGATGCGCAGCAGTTGCTCGCGCACCGCCTGGTCATCGCCCGGCGAAATGGCGCTGCCTGCGACCTGGTAATACAGATGGCCCTGCGCATCGGCGCTGACCACCACATCCGTCGGATGCGGATTGCGCGAAATGGGTTTATCGTTGAAATTGATCACGCGCGGCGAGAACAGCACAAACAGAATAATCAGCACGACCATGATGTCGTAATGGAGTGTGCCCCGCTCGTATTGCCAAAGAATGTATCCGCGAATTGTCCGCCAGATGCGGTTCATGGACAGGGGCGCGCTACTGGGCGCGGCAGTCGTGAGTTCTGCTCTCTGCAAGTGTACTAGCTCCTGGCTTCCAGTTCCTAGCCTCTAGCCCCTGGTTTTGTCATTCCGAACCGGGCTGAAAAAGCCCGGTGAGGAACTTGCTGTCCAGTCGGCGGCGCCGAAGCAGTTCGTAGCTCAAAACTTCTTAGCCGTAATTTTCTCCGCCCCAATATACGAACGCAGCGCCTCTGGAATCACCACACTCCCATCGGCCTGCTGGTAGTTCTCCACAATCGCAACCCAGGTTCGGCCCACGGCCAGCCCGCTCCCGTTCAGCGTATGCACGAATTCCGTCTTATTCTTGCCTTCCGGGCGATAGCGAATGTTAGCCCGCCGCGCCTGATACGCTTCGAAATTCGAGCACGAAGAAATCTCGCGGAAGAGTTGCTGCCCCGGCAGCCACACTTCAATGTCATACGTCTTCGCCGCAGACGCCCCCATATCCTCGGTGCACAGCGCCACCGTGCGGTAATGCAGCCCGAGCTTTTGCAGCACTTCTTCGGCATCACGCGTAAGCTTCTCGTGTTCCTCGTAAGAATGTTCCGGATGCGCAAACTTCACCAATTCCACTTTCTGAAACTGGTGCTGCCGGATAATGCCGCGCACATCCTTTCCATACGATCCCGCCTCGCTGCGAAAACACGGAGTGTAGGCAGTGAGCGATACCGGAAGGCGTGCCTGCTCAAGCACCTCGTCGCGATAAAGATTCGTAACTGGAACTTCCGCCGTCGGAATCAGCCACAGATCTTTCTACCCGTGCGGCACCCGAAATAAATCCGCGGCAAACTTGGGCAGCTGTCCCGTCCCATACATCGACTCGGAATTCACCAGATAAGGCGGCAGGACCTCGGTGTAACCGTGTTGGCGCGTGTGCAGGTCGAGCATGAAGTTCGCCAGCGCCCGCTCCAGCTTCGCGCCCAGGTCCCAGTACACTGCGAAGCGCGCGCCCGTAAGTTTCGTAGCGCGCTCCAGATCGAGGATGCCCAGTTCGGCGCCCAAATCCCAATGTGGCTTGGGCGCGAAATCGAACGCGGGCGGCGCGCCCCAGCGCCGTACTTCCACATTGTCGTCCGCACTGTGCCCGACGGGCACGCTCGCGTGCGGCAAGTTGGGAATGCCCACAAGAATATCGCGCAGCCGGACATCCAGATCGCCCGCAGTTTTTTCCAGCGTCTGAATTTTCTCGCGCAAATCTTTCGTCTGCGCCATGGCGGCCGTCGCATCCTGGCCGCTTTTCTTCAGCTTCGCGATTTCTTCCGACGCCTTGTTGCGCTGCGCCTTGCTGGTCTCAGCCTCGGTAATAGCCTGCCGCCGCTGCGTATCGACCTCGCGAAAATCCCTGAGCACGGCAGCCGGGTCCAGGCCGCGCTGGCGCAGCTTCTCTTCGACCAAAGGCAGGTTCTCGCGAACGAAATTCAGATCAAGCATGATTCAAGCCAAGCATGGGAAGTAATAATGTATCGGAAAACAGGCGCGGAATGCACGCTGGAGCGTCTTCGGCGATTCATCGCTTATGCCCGCACCACGGATCCTCGCGTTGCTACTTCCCCGGCGCGAGCGATTTCAAATAAGCCACAATGGCCTGCGCGTCCTGCACATTGAAGCGATACTGCGGCATCGGTGGCCGCCGAGGCAGTTGGTTGTAAGCGATGCCGGTCATCAGGAACTTTATGGCCGCGCCGTTGTCCCAGCCCAGAAGTCCCGCGATGGCCGGGGCTTTGTCGGCCCAGACGGGCATTGGCGTGATCGGCTTGAAGTCGAGCGTCGCGCCCTTTAGCCACTGGCCTTTCACCGGTTCGCCCTTTTCGTCGCGCGGTGTGTGGCAGTCGCCACACAAGCCAATATCCTCGACCAGGTATTTGCCGCGAGCTACTCTGGCCGCCGCCGTTCGCGACTTCGCGGTTTTAGCCGTCTGTGCCGCCAACATCGGAACCATTAGCAACGCAACCACGGTCACCGCAAGGAACAGCTTCATTAGAAAGACTCCAGTTGCGCAAGGAGAGATGGACAGCGCCCGAATCTTAGCACTCCGCAAAGCGGATCGCGAACCAACTACTTTTTGGCGGATTCGCTCTGCCTGTGTAAACTACCATCGCATGGTAGCTTACAGATGAGATATTTCCCCAGATCTGCCACCATCCGGCTGTGGTTGACGCTAGTGATCCTCGCAGCGGTCGCCAACCTCCCGGTCCCAGGTTTCGCCTCCGCTTACAACGGGCATCCCAAACTGGTCGTCGTCATCGTGATTGACCAGTTCCGCGGCGATTACCTGGAGCGCTACCGCGATCAGTTTGGCGACGCCGGCTTCCGCATGCTGCTGGATCACGGCGCGTACTTTCCAAACTGTAATTACAATTACGCCAATACACGCACCGCTCCCGGACACTCCACACTATTTACCGGCGCCTACAGCAACGGCCACGGCATCGTCGCCAACGAATGGTGGGACCAGAAGAAAAAACGCATGGTCACCTCCGTCGAAGACGATGACACAAGGCTGGTGGGCGTCGACGGCAACAAGTTGGGTGCGTCGCCTCACAACCTTCTAGCCGATACTATCGGCGACGAGCTCAAGCTGGCCACGCAAGGCAAATCGAGAGTCTTTGGGGTGTCACTAAAAGACCGCGCCGCCATACTGCCCGCCGGATTCGCCGGAGATGCGGCCTACTGGATCGATTCGAAAAGCGGCGCATGGATCACCTCCACCTACTACCGCAACGACCTGCCCAAGTGGGTGCAGGATTTCAATTCCAGCCGCCCACAAAAATATTGGGACCGCGATTGGAAAGACGCGCAGGGCGTGGTTCTGCGCTCGACCGCGCATCGCAAGAGCAAAGACGGCTCCGACGCAGGCTTCTACGAAGTCGTCGGCTCGACCACGTTCGGCAATGAGTACGAATTCGAATTCGCCAAAGAGTTGATGGTCTACGAGAACATGGGCCGCGGTCCGGCAACAGATTTGCTTTCGATCAGCCTCTCGCCCAACGACATTCTAGGCCACCAGGTCGGGCCGGACTCGCCGGAGATGCAGCAGATGGCGCTCGATCTCGACCGCCAACTCGCCGACTTCATCGATTTCCTCGGACATCAGATCGGCCTGGCCGACGTGTGGATCGCGCTCTCGGCCGACCACGGCATCTCGGCGGTGCCCGATGTCGCGAAGAAGTTGCGCATTCCTGCGAAGAACCTCGAAGCAGGAAAACTCGAAGCCCAGATCAACGCTGCGATCACGGCTAAGTTTTCTCCCGGCCATCCCGCCGCATATGTAAAGTTCGACTATCCCATGGCCTGGCTCGATCAGGATGCTTTCGCCGCCGTTCACATCCACGAGCTCGACGCCGAGCGCGCCGTCGGCGAAGCCATGAAGCAGGCCGGCTTGCGCGACTACTACACCAAGTCGCAACTCGCCGAGGGCGAAGCTCCCGACACGCCGCTGGGGCGAAAATATTTGAACAGTTATTCCCCCGAAGCCGGCTGGTACGTGATGGGCGTTCCCGATATTTACACTCTAGGGCCGGGCCATGGCACCGACCATCTGTCGCCCTACAGTTACGACACGCACGTGCCCCTCGCGTTTTACGGTTTGCCTTTCCAGGCGGGAACCTATCGAACTAGCACCGAACCCGTCGATCTGGCGGCCACGCTCGCATCGCTGCTGGGCATCAATGCGCCCACGCACGCCGTCGGTCGCGTGCTGACCGAGGCGCTCTCGCCCGTGCACAACCGGCCCAATGTAGTCGCGACCCCGGCGGAAGGCAAGCCATGACCGCCGCCGCTGCCAGCAATTCTCCCGACCTCAGCGTGAACGTCGCGGGCATTCCGCTCAAGAATCCCATCATCGCCGCCAGCGGAACTTTCGGCTACGGCGTCGAGTTCGAAGATGTCGTTCACCTCGGCAAGCTCGGTGGCTTCGTGGTGAAGGGCCTGTCGAAGGAGCCGATGATCGGCAATCCGCCGCCGAGATTGTGGGAAACCGCTGCCGGCATGTTGAACGCCATCGGCCTGCAAAATATCGGCGCGCAGGCATTTCTCGCAGAGAAGTTGCCGCACCTGCGGGGAATCAAGAACACGGTAGTAATCGCCAATGTTTTTGGCTACACCCGCGAAGACTACGAACACACCATCGAAATCCTCAACGATGGCGAGGGCATCGCCGCCTACGAGTTGAATGTTTCCTGCCCTAACACCGCGCACGGAGGACTGCAGTTCGGCAGCGATCCGCGCTCGCTCGACGAAGTCGTGACTACCGCCAAACGCGTGGCGCGCCGCCCGCTGATCGTGAAACTCTCGCCGAACGTGACCAGCATCGCGCAAATGGCCTACGTAGCGCAGGAAGCCGGCGCAGACGCCCTCTCGCTCATCAACACCTTCGTGGCCATGGCCATTGATCCCGAGACGCGCAAGCCGCGCATAGCTAACGTGACCGCGGGGCTTTCCGGCCCCGCGATCAAACCCATCGCAGTGCGCATGGTCTACGACGCAGCGCACGCCGTGAGAATTCCCGTGATCGGCATGGGCGGCATTTCGACCGCCGCCGACGTCGTCGAATTCATGCTGGCCGGAGCCACTGCGGTCGAGATCGGCACTGCCAGCTATTGGGATCCCTGCGCCACCGAAAAAATTGTGGACGAGTTAGCAGAATGGTGCAGTGACCACCACGTCGCCCGCCTCGCCGACTTCATCGGCGGAATGTTATTGGAGTAGGAGCGTCAATTGCTAAGCGTAGGCCGATCGCAAGTGGCAGTTCCCGTCTCCAGCAGCTTCAAAGAATCCACGCGGACCGTTTTCGCCTGCACATCCATGTGCCCCGCGATTTCCACGTAGTCGCCCACGTTCTTCTTTGCCAGATCCTGATTCACGATCACGAAAATCATCTTCCGCTCAGGATCGATCAGCACGATCTTCTTCCCCTTGGCGACGCAGTCTTTGGCGCAATCTGGATTCGTTGCAGTGAATGTGCCGCTCTGCGCCCGGCCGCGAGCGCATCCCTCATCCGACAGCCAGCCGCGGATGGCCGGTTCCGGTTGCCGCCCACTCTGTTGCGCGAGTCCGGCAGCACCGAAGGCGAGCACTGATGCCAGTAAGAGGCTTCCAGCGAAAATACGCATTGTTCCTCCTGGAGGATGAGTCCACGAAGTTCGAAATCAACAACGCCCATTTGGCTCGGACCTGGTCCAGTCTAAACCTGCTGTCCAGTCTACCGCCAGCCGCCCAGAATCGCTCCCATCGCCACGTAGCACACCGCCTGATATCCCGTGTTTATCAGATACAGCTTGAACGGCTGCCGGCTGAACAGCGCTCCCGTCAATTGCACGGTCGTCACGATTCCCAGCCAGATCGCCAGACCAATCTCCATGCCATAAAGCGCCGTGGTGACGTTGGCGACCGCAATAATTTTTCCCAGCACGATCGCCGCGAGAATGCTCGCTACCGTCGAGATGCCATAAGAGGCCCCCGCGCCCTTCCGCATCTCCTCCATCTTGGCTTTGTCGTTGGGATCGTATCCCATCAAAATGGTCCACGGTTTGGCAAACAGCGCCGGTGAATACCACACGAACCCAGCCACCATGTCGACCAGCGCGCACACCAATACCGCGTACAGATTCACGCCCATCACGTGCATTGAATCCTCCGTTGCTGCATGACTTGTCCCATGACTTGTCCCGCCACTCAACTGAATGGTTTAAGGCCCAAGACGGCCGCGTTCGCACCGCCGCTTCGAAAGCAAACTGCCTTTAAGGAATTCAGATCAGAAAATAGCGTTGCCGCTATCGGCCGTGAGTGTACCAGATCGAACCAGGAGACTTATAATCGCGGCCTTCGCCCCACACAGCGTGCGTCGCACCCTCGTTGTCGATGGCGAGTCCGAAGTAGTCTCCGAAGGGAAAGCGGAAGCCCGCCGGCAGAATGTAGTCGTAACCCTCGGCCGCGCCAGAGAGCCGCGTTTCGGCGCTCCACGTGGCGCCGCCATTGGTCGACGTGCGATAGTAGGTGTTCCAAAGAAGACGATTGCGGCGACCCGGTTCGCTGGCCCTGGCATCCATCCACGCAATGCGCACATCGCCCGAAGCGCCCGCCACCAGCGCCGGGAAAGCATGCTCGACGCCTCGCGTCGCATCAGACACGTTCACCCGCTCGGACCAGCTGCCGCCTCCCGTGGTCGACGACGAAAAATATATGCGCTCCGGCCCGCCGTTCGCGCCGCCCGCATTCCACAGCGCGTAAAGTGCGCCCGAGGCGTCCGACGCCAGCGCGATCTGCGCACCCAGAAAGCCGGTTTCGCACTTCTGCGTCTCGCACTCCGGCGGCGCGCTCGATACATCGAGCAACGAAGTGTTCCAGGTGCGCCCACCGTCGGTCGAGCGGCTCACAAAAACGCTGACCGGATTCGCCGGCATCTCATGCCGCGCATAAGCTGTCCAGCCAAAATAAATGTTGCCCAACGGATCGACCGTAGCGCCGCCCGCCAGCGACGATACCGGCCCGGCGTTCGGATTCACCTGCACCGTGCTGAAGGTTTGCCCGGCGTCATGCGACGCGGACACGAAGAATTTCTCGTCGTGATTGAACCCAACGTATACGTCCGTACCCCGAACCGTCAGCACCGGCTTGTCCGCATCTTCGCGGCCGCGCTCGGCCCACGAGTACGACCAGTTGCGCCCGAAGTTCAACGACCGTGCGACCACAACGTCGCGCTTATCATTCTGCAGCCAAGACGCGTACACGGTCTGCCGGTCCACCGGATCGACCGCGATCTGCGGATCAAACTGCCCGCTCGAAAACGGCAGCAGCGCCTTCGACGCCTGCCATGTCAGCCCGTTATCGCCGCTCATCAGCAGAGCAACGCTCGGCGCCGTGCAGTTCGCACAATCCGGAACCGCGCCGTACTGCGGATAGAGAATGTAAACATGTCCGAAGCCATCGGCCGCCATGGCCGGTTCCCATTGATCGCCGGTATGGTAGCCGACCCGCGTCTGCGGAGCGAACGAAGATGCCGCCAGCGCGCCCTGTGCCGTAATGAGAGTCAACAGCCCGGCGAATAGAATCTGCAGCGCCCGTTTCGGCGCAGTTCTTCGTCCGGGTTCGAAGCGGCTGGTTGGGAAAAACACGGACCCTACTCCTGGCAATCCCTGCCCCGGACTTTATCGTGATTCCTCACGAGCGTCAATTGCCGAAAGGACACGAATCCTCATGATTTTACAAGTGTGTGACTTTCTTGGCATTTAGTCATCTAATTGGTGACAATTAAGAAAACCAACGTAATGGTTAAGCGGTACTAACCAGCCGCACCAGCCCAGGGAGATGAATCAAAATGGAAAAGGCCACATTCGCAGCAGGATGTTTCTGGGGAGTCGAAGCCACCTTCCGGCAGCTGCCCGGCGTCACCGCAACCCGCGTAGGCTACATCGGCGGACAGACCGACAATCCGACCTACAAAGAAGTCTGCACCGACCGGACCGGCCACGCCGAAGCCGTCGAAGTCGAGTTCGACCCCGCCAAAATTCGCTACGCCGATCTGCTCAAGGTTTTCTGGGAGAACCACGATCCCACGCAGCTAAACCGCCAGGGCCCGGACTGGGGCACGCAATACCGCTCCGCAATTTTCTTCCATTCGCCCGAGCAGGCCAAAGAAGCGCAAGCCTCAAAAGAAGCACTAGAGAAAGCCCACCGTTATTCCAAACCCATCGCGACTCAGATTGTTCCCGCCGTAACGTTCTATCCCGCCGAAGACTACCACCAGCAGTATCTGGAGAAGCGCGGCCTCTCGAGCTGCCACATCGGCAGCTAGCGCGAGGTTCGATCTCAGCCGACATCGTCTCGAAAGAGGGTGCCCCATCCTTTCGCGTTGTTTTGCGAAAGGGTGGGTACGACGAACGCCTGCACAACCGAAGTTCTTCGGCCCTTTCCCGAGCGCCCGATTTTGAGCGGCGCAGCGCTTCCAGCGCCGCAATAACTCTTCCCTAATCTTGAACTGGGTTTTAGACCCTGCGATCAAACGTGCCGCATACAGTGACGTGGAAGAGCGGCGCTTCAGCTCCGCGTCAGGGAGACCCAGGAGGAACCGGGCTTTAGCCCAGTGGTCAGCGACAGTCTTGAACGCCGCCTACGCCGCCGTCAGCAACATCGGCGCGCCCTTGGTGATCACGATCGTATGCTCATAATGCGCCGACGGCCGATGATCGGCCGTGACCATCGTCCACTTGTCAGGCGCGACAAACACCTTGCCGGAACCAGCAGCGATGATCGGCTCAACCGTAATCACTAGGCCCTCAGTGAGGAGTTGACTGTCCCGCGGATCAGGATAGTTCGGCACCCGCGGCGCCTCATGAATCGTGCGCCCAATCCCGTGACCGGCCAGCTCGCGAATCACCGAGAACCCACTGCGCCGCACCTCGCGCTCCACGGCGCGCCCAATTTCCCAGACGCGAAATCCCGCCCGCGCCACCAGCATTGCCTTCGCGAAAGCCCGCTCCGCGCACGCAATCAGGTTCTGGCGCTCTTCCGTCACCTCGCCCACCGCAACCGTAACGGCGGCGTCGGCCATGAATCCGTCTTTTTCAATGGTCACGTCCAGCTTGACCAAATCGCAGGATTGCAGCGCCCGTGCGCCGGGAACGCCGTGCACCGCCTCGTCGTTGAGGCTGATGCAGTTGACGCCCGGAAAGCCGTAGACCATCGCCGGCGCTGACTGCGCTCCCTGCTGCCGCATCACGCCCGCGCCCACTTCGTCCAGTTCAGCGGTAGTAATGCCGGGGCGCACGGCGGCCCGCATGGCTTCCAGGATCAGACGAACCACAGTCCCGGCGGCCCGCATTCCCGCCAGTTGCTCGGGCTCTTCGATCGACATGCGATCACCTCGAAACCATCATACTGCTTTCACGGCGCCCGTTCTTGCACTCAGTGCGCCTGCTTCTGCTCCGCTCGTCCCGGCCGCATTCTCAGAAATATCTGGAACGACACGGGATTATTCCCATAGCTCGCATCAAGCACAGCCGGCTTTGAGTAAACCGTCACATCCGCCCCGAGCCCCAGTTGCCACGCGCGATTCTGAATCAAGTCGCGCACGCCGCCAAACGTATATGCCCCGATTCTGTATGTAGGATGAACCGGCGCCTGCGGGAAAAGTTCATCCTTGTCGGCCAGCTCCAGCCGCGAGAACGCATAGTTTCGCCGCCAGAAGTTCAGCGTAGACTCGAGCAGATAGCTGTTCAGATTGGTGTCGATGGGAAACTTGTGCACCCGCCCCCAGATGAAGGTCGTAGCCCACTTGCCCGCAGCCAGCGGCCGGTTGTATTCCACCGACGCCGTTTGGCGTATCTGATTCCCCGGCTCCAGCGCTTCCGGATGCTCCAGACGCCCAATGCTATATTGCGCCGTCCAGTTGTTGGTGGGCGCCACAAAGACTCGTCCTGACCATGAATCCAGCGCCCCCAGCTGAATGCTCCAGCGTTCTTCATTCGGCTCGTGCCCATTGAAAGCGGAAGCCTCCACCTTGACTCGGTCGATGACGAATCCTGTAGTCACCACGCCGAAGCTGGTATGAGTCGAGTCCTGCAAATGATGGCTGAGAGGAGCCAGCGGCAACTCCGACGCGGAAGCACGGTGAATGAAAGTGACTGGGCCAATAGCCGGTTCGGCCGACGGCCCGCCATAGAATTCCCACGAGACCCGCTTCGCCAGCGGAAGTGTGTAGTAGAGAGACAGCTCCGCAAAAACATTGTGCGGATGCTGATGATCGACCAGCTGCTCGCCGTGGTAAGTCTCACCCGTCTGAAAAAGCTCAGGAAATCCGGGATGCGGCGAAGTCAGCGACTCCGCCGAAAACATCTGCCGAAACAAAACTGTGCCCGCACCCAGCCGGTGCTGCTCCATCAGCATGCCCCAGTTCACCGACTCGGCCTTGCCCTCGCCCCGCGGGCCGCCTTGCTGGTTGTAATCCGCGAAGATGACGCCATGCGCCATCCACTCCCACCCGCCGCTCATCCACATCCACTCCGGCGCCATCACCGAAGCCGGTTGCCACGCTGTTCCAGACCCTTCATGCGGTGACGGCAGCTGGAATCCACCCTGGTTCTCCATCGGCATGTTCATTCCCGGCATCTGCATTCCCGCCATGCTCGTGCCTGGCCTGGAGTGGTCGGCCTGCGCTGCTTTCTGCTTTTCTTCCTGAGCACGTGGAGGATCAGCAGCACTGCTCTCTTGCCCTGAGGCCGGCGCCAGGGACCACACCAGAAATAAAGCCGCCAACAATACCTTTTTCACAGAAGCCCTCGTTGCAGGTTTCCCAGCGGTGAGATTTCGGGCATGCGTGCGCACGCTCGGGAATACGCAGAAAACAATTTCGAGGAGATCAGATTCGCAGCGGAGTCAGCCCCGGTGGACTGTTCGAAGGGAAGATCAATACCGCAGAGTTCACGCTGAGAAGCAACGCAAAACGAAGGCCGTCAACACCATCCAGGCTACCGACTTGCGTCGCCACGCCACGAAGAGAAAACGACACGGTGGGAACAGCCGCATGGTGCCCGCTTACGCAACACTGGTAGCTCGTCGGCAGATGCGATGGATTCGCAGGCCCATGCCCGTGACATCCCGCAGCATGCCCCGCTGGCGCAGGGACCGGCGGCATGGCCAGGGCGCCAGGCAAGGCCGCCACAGTGAGCACCAGCAACGTCGCGACGATGCGCACGATTCCAGGCATCGCGTTTATGTTCCAGTAATTTTAATGCGAAGTTCTTCCGGTAGCCGCTGCCGGATTTCTTCCGGCAACCGGTCGTGCACGCGCCGCGCACCTTCCTTGGCCGCGTCCAGCACGGTAACCGGAGCCGGTGTGGCCACAGCCACTCCCAGCCAGATGAGCGCGGAAAGCGCAAAGCCCGCCAGGGCCGCAACCTCAAACCAGAAGGCGTGCCGAGGGCCGAGGCGCCAGATGACGCCGAAGGCGAGCAGAAACACGGCGGCAGAAATCGAGGCCAGCGCAATCAGCCCCACGTCAATGAAACGATGAATTTGCTGGTGGCTGCGGCAGCGTTCACAGGCCGCGAAATGGCTTTCGTAGTCACCGCGCATTTCCGGCGCCAGGCTGGATATATCGTACCGCCAGCCCGCCAGAATCTTGCCAACGATCGGATCAATGCACAGCTGACTCATTGGGGGTATGAAGCCAAACCACATCCTGCGAAATCCCGGTAAACGACGAAGGGCCCGGCCCGGTCACAGCCAGATCGGCTGCAGCGCCTCAGCCTGTGGCGCCAGAAGCACGCGGTTATGAAACAGCCCACCCCGCGTAGCCAGCGCCTTTTCTGCCTCTCTCCGGGCAATTTCCGGATGATTGTTCTGCTCAGAAAGATGCGCCAGCACTACAAAGGTTGCACTATTATCATAGTCGTTCGTAAGGAAATCGGCGAGGGCAAGGTTCGAAAGATGCCCCACCCGGCTCATCACCCGCTGCTTCACCGACCACGGATACGGCCCCACCCGCAGCATTTCAAGATCGTGATTCGATTCCATCACCAGCACATCGCAACCCCGCAGGTGATCGCGCACGCTGACCGGCAAGTATCCGAGGTCAGTGGCCACGCCAACCTTAATGCCCTCGGCGCGAAACGTAAATCCCACAGGATCGGCCGCGTCATGCGGAATGGTGAAGGGCTTGACCTCAATGTCGCCCACCTGAAATCGATGCCCCGACTCGAAGGCCTCGAATCTGTCGAGCTTCGGCCGTTCGCCCTTTTCCGTGCGCAGCGCCCGCGCCCAGGCCTGATGCGTCGCCCCCGTCATAAATATCGGAATACGCAGCTTCTTGGCCAGCGTGGCCAGCCCGTACACATGATCGGAATGTTCGTGGGTGATGAGGATAGCGGACAGCGCCTGCGGATCGTCGCCCAGCGTCTTCATGCGCTTAAAAGTCTCGCGGCACGAAATGCCGGCATCGACCAGAATCCGCGTGCGTGCGCTGGCCACCACGGCACAATTGCCGCGGCTGCCTGAAGCCAGCATCGTCACGCTTACTCCCATATTTCGAAACCCATCGCAGGCAAACCCATAACCGCAGCATACGCGCCTGCCCTGTGGAACCGGGAGTAACTCTTTGGTTATCCGATACCTAAGAGCGGAAAGCCAGACCTCGCCCCTGAGACGTTAGGCCGTTTTCACTTCCGCAAGAGCCCTTCGCCACAGAGGCACAGAGACACAGAGAAAACCTATCGCTTTGCTTTTCTCTGTGTCTCTGTGGTGAAAGTTGTTTTCTGTCAGCAATCAGCAATCGTCAATAGGTATAGAACCCCCGGCCGCTCTTCCGTCCCAGCCAGCCCGCGTCGACCATCTTGATCAGCAGCGGGCACGGCCGGTATTTCGGATCGCCCAGCCCCGTCTGCAGCACCCGCATAATGTCGAGGCAAACGTCGAGCCCAATAAAATCCGCCAGCGTCAGCGGCCCCATGGGATGCGCCATCCCCAGCTTGAACACTTCATCCACGGCCTCGGGCGTGGCTACGCCCTCCATGACGGCGAACATGGCTTCGTTCAGCAGCGGCATCAGCACGCGGTTCGAAACAAAGCCGGGCGCGTCGTTCACCTCGACCGGCGTCTTCTCGAGCTTCAGAGCCAGGTCACGAGTTTCAGAATATGTCTCCTGCGCCGTGGCCAGCCCGCGAATCACTTCCACCAGCTTCATCACCGGCACGGGATTAAAAAAATGCATGCCGATGACCCTCCCGGCCCGCTTGGTCTGTGCCGCCAGCTTCGTAATAGAAATCGAAGACGTATTCGACGCCAGGATAATTTCCGGCCGCGTCAGCCGGTCAAGATCGCGGAGGATTTCCGTCTTGATTTCAAATTTCTCGGTCGCCGCCTCAATCACAAAATCGCAGTCCGCCAGTTGGCCCCGGTCGGCGACTGGACGGATGCGCCCCAGCGTCGCGGCCTTATCGTCGGCGGTGATTTTATTCTTCGCGACCTCGCGGTCGAGATTCTTGCTCACAGTTTCCAGCGCCCGCTCCAGAAACCGCTGCTCCACGTCACACAGCACCACGCTGAATCCGCCGCGCGCGAACACATGCGCAATCCCGTTTCCCATAGTCCCGGCGCCGACCACTCCGACATTCTTTATGTTCATAATCGCCTCGATGAAAACGTTCGAGTCTACCACCTTGATACCACGACCGCGACGCAGCTATGTGCAGGCTCGGTACGGCACTAGAATACGGAGACGATCCGATACTGGCTGGATGGCGGGACATTCGACTGCCCCGTAGGGCGTCTCGAGGGGAAGCTGTGGCTCGTAAAAATGAAGGTAAAATGCAAATCGAAGCTGACCAGTTCCGCGGACGCACTTCATGCGACGGTCGATCAAAGTCCCTCCATCGGCCGAAAGCAGCGCCTCATCGTAAGCGCACTGGAACTGTCTCGAGAAGCCCGGAATATCGACCATTTGGCCTAGGTCTTTCATCTGCAACCTCTCGTCTGCATTTGACACGGTCGCCTCAATGAGGACGAGTTTCTCAAAGTGAGCGTCGGTCGCCGCGTCCGACCCGGTAACTTGCCATTGCTCCCGATAGACAGCCGACGGAATGCGTGGCTTGTAGACTCCGAGAACGATGATCTTGGGATTCTCCATAGTCTTGGCGCTTATTCTAGTTGCTCCATCACCGCCAGCCGGTCTCCGGCGTATGATAATCAGTTTCCGTCTGTAGTAGGTGTCCCTCATGCCCGTCAAAACCATCATCGAACCCTTCCGCATCAAAAGCGTCGAACCCCTGCGCTGGACCACCCGCCGCCAGCGCGAGCACCTCCTCGAAGCCGCTTACTACAACCTGTTCCTTCTCCCCGCCGACGATGTCCTCATCGACCTGCTCACCGACTCCGGCACCGGCGCCATGTCCACTCATCAATGGGCCGCCATCATGGAAGGCGACGAAAGCTACGCCGGCAGCCGCAGCTTCGACCGCTTCAAAAATTCCATCCAGGAAATCTTCGGCTACCGTCACGTCATCCCCACTCATCAGGGCCGCGCCGCTGAACGCATCCTGTTCGGCGTGACCTGCAACAAAGGCGACGTCGTCCCCAACAACACGCATTTCGACACTACGCGCGCCAACGTTGAATTCGTGGGCGCCGAAGCCGTCGATCTCGTCATCCCCGAAGGCCGCCAGCCCGCGCTCCAGCATCCCTTCAAAGGCAACATGGACGTTCCCGCGCTCGAAGCTCTAATCGCCCGCGTGGGCCGCGAGCATCTTCCGCTGGTCATGCTCACCGTCACCAATAACTCCGGCGGCGGCCAGCCCGTTTCCATGGAAAACGCCCGCCAGGTGAGCGCAGTGTGCAAGCGCCACAACATTCCGCTTTACTTCGACGCCTGCCGCTTCGCCGAAAACGCCTGGTTCATCAAACTCCGCGAGGAAGGTTACGAGAATAAAACCCCGAAAGAAATCGCCCAGGAAATGTTCCGCCTCGGCGATGGCTGCACCATGTCCGCTAAAAAAGACGGCATGGCCAACATCGGCGGCTTCCTCTGCACCAATGACGACTTGCTTGCCCAGCAGCAAAAAGATCTGCTCATCCTCACCGAAGGCTATCCCACCTACGGCGGCCTCGCCGGACGCGACCTCGAAGCCATCGCCGTTGGTGTGCAGGAAGCGCTCGAAGAAGATTACCTGCGCTACCGCATCGCCTCGACCGCCTATCTCGGCAATCACATCGCCGCCCAGGGAGTGCCCATCGTCCAGCCCCCCGGCGGCCATGCCATCTACCTCGACGCCCGCGCCTTCCTGCCGCACGTTCCCGCCGATCAGTTTCCCGGCGTAGCCCTCGCCGCCGAACTTTATTTAGAAGGCGGAATCCGCTCCGTAGAAATCGGCACCCTGATGTTCGCCGGCTCGGCCCAGATGGATTTAGTCCGCCTGGCCATCCCGCGCCGCGTCTACACCCAAAGCCACATCGATTATGTAGTCGAGGTAATCCTCGAAGTCTGGAGGCACCGTGCCAACATCCCCGGCCTGCGCCTGACCTACGAAGCGCCATTCCTGCGCCACTTCACGGCGCACCTCGAACCGGTGCCGGTCGCGGCATCCACGCGCTCCTGAGTGACGCGCGAGAGTTTGAGCGTTCAAGGAACCGAGGGTGCCCCATTTCTCGCGCGTAGTTTGCGCGAGAAGTGGGGATTTTGACTTTCGCGGTCTAGATTACGGTTTAGATTCTTCCAGCAGAACCACATCAGAATCCGTATGCCCGCGGATCACGCCCAGCTTGCTGCCATCGAACGAGTAGTGAAAGTCGCCGATGTGTTCCGATTTGAAGTTAGTAATCTGCTTTCCCGGCGATCCGTCCAGAGGCTGCAGCCAGAAATTATCGGCGTCCGAATCATGAAAGGGATAAATCACCGCTTTGCCGTCAGGCGTGAAACGCGCATACGATGATCGCGAGTGTTGCATTTCCAGAAGCTTCGTATTCTGCGGAGAATCCACCGGCAGCAGCGCCAACTGTCCCTTGGCCGCACCCGCAGCGGCAAACGTCATAAAAGCCGCCAGCTTGCTGTCGGGAGAAATGTCGAATCCGTAGGCTGGAAGATCGGAGAGTTTTTCGGCCCTCCCCCCATCCAAAGGCGCCCTGGTCAGTTTTGCGCCATCGGACAGATCCGAGTAGTAAACCCATTTTCCATCCGATGCACAGACCGGGAATTGATCCAGTTTGTCATCGCTCATCTGCTTCAGGTTTCCGCCGCCAGCGTCCATACGCCAGATGGTCACTTTTTTCGTGCCCGCGTGTCCGCCGATCGAGGTCACCAAATAGCGGCTGTCCTTGCACGCCGAAGGCTGGAATGCCACGCCATCGTGCTGGGTATTGGTCAGCGACGTCTTCTCCCCCGTGTCCGGATGGAACAGACTCAGGCCGTCCTGTTCGAGAATCAACTGGCCATCCGGCGTCCAGTCAAACCGGTTCACCCGGGTTCCGGAAGTGAGTTGCCGCGCCTGACCCCCGCTCAAGTCCGATGTGGACATCGCGAAAAGATCGAAGTGCGATTCGATCATCACGGTCGCCAGCATGTGCGCATCGGCGGAGACACTCAGGTCGGAATAATTGTTCACGTCGTGGGTAATGGCGCGAACTTTTCCCTCTCGAAGCGAAACTTCGACGATCTGCTGGCGCGAGAAATTCGTCTCTCGGCCGCTATAAAGCGCCAGCAGACCGCTGCCATCGGGCAGCCACACCAGACTCGTCAGGAATCCATCGTTCGATGTAAAGACAAGGCTTTGTTTGCCAGTGCTAACGTCGACCGCAACGATCCCGCTGATGGCATCGCCGGGCTGCGACACAACGCACACGATCGTCTTGCCATCCGGCGACCACGCAGGATCGGCCAACCGCCGGCTCATTTCGCCTTCCACCAGCGTCTTACTCTCGCCCGTTTCCAGCGAGTACGTCACCAGCCGAAGTTTGCCCAGCACCGGATTGTTCATCACCGCATAGGCCAGATTTTTCCCGTCGGGTGAAAACGTGATCTTGGTGTCCACGTCGGTGACAAGTTTCTGCGGAGTACCACCCAGCACCGGCGCGCGATAAAGAATTTTCAGCGCTTCCCCCGCCTCGCCGCGCACAAAATAAAGATAGTTTCCATCGGGAGAGAACCGCACGCCCAGATACTGCACCGTTTCCGGCGGCATGACCTGCGTATTACTGTTGGTCGGAACGTTGCGCAGCCACAGGCTCTGCTGCGCCTTGTCATCCACCACGGTCAAAATATATTTGCCGTCAGGCGAAATCGCGACCAGCTTGACCCTTCCCGTCTCAGTAACTTTGCTGACCGTGAAATTCTGGAACGGAACTGTTCGCGAGCGCAAAAACAAAGCGTAGACCCCGTAAGCCGCCGCCGCAATCAGCACCAGCACGATCGCGCTAATCATACCCGTGCCCAACTTATTCTGCCGCGCCGCCGCGACAACCGCCGCACTGCCGCTGGTCTGACTAAGTTGGGTCTGCGTTGATTGCACCTGCGCTGATTGGGCCGGAAACGATTGCGCCTGCGCGATCTGAGCCTGCGTAATCCGGCTCTGCGAAGTTTGAATCGGAGACGACTGCGTCTGCCCAGTCCAGCCGTCCGCCGCGCCTCCCAACTCCGCGCTCGCCGCCGGCACCTGCCGGCTGGAATCCGTATCCCGCTTCAGCCGCTGCAGTTCCGCCCGCATCTCCGACGCATGCTGGTAACGCAGATCGCGATCCTTCTCCAGCGCCCGGCTGATAATGCGTTCCAATTCGACCGGCACGTCCGGGTTCAATCGACTAGGCGACACCGGAGCGCGATTAAGCACCCCATCAAAAATAATCCCCGAAGTGTCGCCCCGGAACGGCAAGACTCCCGTCACCATTTCGTACAGAACCGCGCCGAACGAAAATAGATCCGAGCGGACATCAAGTTCCTTGCCCCGCACCTGCTCCGGCGACATGTAAGCGACCGTCCCCAGCGCCGTTCCCGGACTGGTCAAGTGCGGATCGTCAACCGTGCCTGTGACGGTATTGGCCGCCGCAATCTGGCTCGAAGAACTGGCCGGGCTCGTAACCTTGGCCAATCCAAAGTCAAGAATCTTGCCGTGACCGCGCCTGGTCACAAAAATATTCGCCGGCTTAATGTCGCGATGGATGATCCCTTCAGCGTGCGCTGCGTCGAGCGCGTCGGCAATTTCAATCGCCAGGCTCAGTACGACCTCGGTCTCAACCGGCTTCGCCGAAATCCGGTGCTTCAGCGTCACCCCGTCCAGAAACTCCATGGCAATGAAGGTCTGTCCGTGCTGATCATCAATCTCGTAAATGGTGCAGATATTAGGATGGTTCAGCGCCGAAGCCGCCTGCGCCTCCCGCTGAAAGCGCGCCAGCGCCTGCGCATCTCTAGAAATCTCATCCGGCAGAAACTTCAAAGCCACAAAGCGGTGCAGCTTCACATCCTCCGCCTTATAAACCACACCCATCCCCCCGCCGCCAAGTTTGTCGACGACGCGATAGTGCGAGATAGTTTGCCCAATCATGTCTGCCCAATCATGTCCGAAACATGCTATGGGCACAGCCAATCCAAGTCAATGAATGCCGCCAGATGGTAGTGGTGCAGTTTGACGATTACACAACGGTGGTCATCCTGAGCGTAGCCGTTTTTCAGGCGTAGCGAAGGATCTCCCGCGGAACCGGCCCAACGCGTATGCCAAATTGCACCACTACCCGCCAGCTGAATCCCTGGATGGACCTTGAGGGTGCCCCATTCTAACGTCGCGCCCTTTGCGACGTTAGAGTGGGGATCTTGGCAGCGTGGGGATCTTGACCTTCGATCATTCAAAGTCAATCTCACCCACGCGAAGGTCAATGCATGGAACTAAAGCCCCCGACACGGTGTCGGTCTCTCATGGGCAACTAAGTCGCGCGAGGCGCGCCCTCCCGGATGCTCGAAGTCTGTTTCAACTCGTTGTACGCAGAAGGTTGCGGCTGGAACGTCGGACTTCTCTGGAGGTCGATCGGCTGGCTCACCCGCGGCGACGTTACCGTGCTCGCTCTGATGCTGGTCAACACGGCAGTCATCATTTGCCACAGGCTTTACCGTCTAAGCGCAGCCGGCAGCCAATCCCGCAGATTCGTCCAGGATGCCGCTGCCGCGCTGCACGCCGGCAGATTCACTGAGGTGATCTCCATCGCCGCACGCAACCCTTTCAGCCACGTCGCGACCGTGGTAGCGTCCGGCCTGATTGCCTTCTCTTCTTTGCCTCCCGAGTTCACTGACGCCGAAGCCATCGATGCTGCCGAGCGAGCCTTTCAGCGCAGTCGTAAGAAAAACACAGCCGACTTGAAGCTCGGGATTGGCACTCTCTCCACCATCGCGTCCTCGGCACCCTTCATCGGCCTCCTTGGCACCGTCTTCGGCATCTCGAACGCATTTGTGGGGACCGCCGGGTCGAGAGCCTCAGGGCTGGCCTTCGTCGCGGCGAGCCTTGCGCAGGCACTGGTGACGGCGGCAATCGGAGTCGCCGTGGCGATTCCTGCGGTTTGGTGCCGCAACTACCTGTGTGAGCGCGTGGCCGGTATGGAAAGCGAAATGTCGAATGCCGCTCTTGAGGCCGTTACGTATCTCCATGCTCATCGCCATCTCCGCCAGTCGCCGGAACCTTCCGAGGCCGAGACTGCCGCTCTGGTTTTTCGAGTCACGCGAAATCCAACCGCGCTCTCCTGGGAAGTCCGATACGACCGTCAACGGATGTTGTTGCTTGCGATGTGGTCCTGCATGTTCTATATCGCCTTTATTTTTACGCAGGGGATGTACCAGTCGTACACGTGGAATCGCGCCCGGGAGCGGGTCACCAAAGAGCTTCAGCCCATCTATCAACAGGTTGGCGGCCAGGAGTTAATCTCACCCGACCGTCGCTACCGCGCAGTGGTTCCCACAATTCTCCGCGAGGCCACGCGCTCAGGCTCAGACAAGGATGGTTCTCCGCATTGGCTGTGCGGTTCGGAGCAGATGGTTGTACTCAGGATTGTTCCCAACGATCGCCCGCCGGCGTGGAAGCCTCACACCTGCGGAGGAGAGACGACTTACGCGCTCGATCCCGACGAGGCTCTGCTGACGTGGAACTGCAGCGTCCCTGTGGTCACGTGGCGCAGTAACGACGAATTGCTCGCACAATGCAGCAACTGCGCTATCGACAATGTGGAACTGGCCAAGCCGGCTTTCTTCCTCGGCAAGATCACCCTGCTAGGCCCAGACGGCAAACGCATCGATCCGCAGGTCGCCCATCCTCAGCCGCAATGTCTCGAGTAATTCTCGGCCAAAGCGGGTGCCCCATTTCTCGCGCGCCCTTTGCGCGAGAAGTGGGGATGTTCCAGCGCAAGAAGCAGGGTAGCGCCAGAACTTTTCCACAGCCCGCTCCTGTGACGAACGACCTTTACTGAGAAATCAGAAGAGCGCAGAATTGGAGAACATGCCCAAAGCAAGCTCTAGCCAAAACTGGGTAACGGCGCAGTTTGAGTCCGAACCTGAAGGTTTCTATTTAGGGGTCATCCAGAGCGGAGCCGTTTTTCAGGCGCAGCGAAGGATCTCCGGCTTACCCGGCCTAACGCGTAAGCCAAACTGCACCACTACTCAAAACAACGCCGCCTCTTTCACGGAGGCCTCGAGACCGCCGAAACCGGAAGCTAAGCCCTTGTCCAGCAATATTTTGCGAGCAACTCTTTCAGTCCCAATATTTTGCGCAGATCGCACCAGATCCAAACCCAGCAAGTCGTTTAGAACCAGGATCTTGACCCCCTCGCGTAAAAAAAATCGTGCGGGATCCCAACTCGTTGCCGCGGCATCCCCCCACTCGAACGCCGAGGAATCCCCGCGCCACGGTCGACATCCAACCGCGGTGTAAAGTGTTGAAGCAATCCCTAACCGATCATCTCCCAGCTCCGAAAGGATTCCTCCCATGGCAACGTTAGAAGCCCCCGTCCGGCCGCGCACGGCCCTGCATCAAGGCCCGTTTGTCACCGAGCCGTTCTACGATTTCCGCAACGACGAAAACGCCCGCCGCATGCGCGCCGCCATCACCAAAGTCCGCGCCCAGCTCGGCCGCGAGTATGACCTCATCATCGGCGGCAAGCGCATCCGGACGACCGAAAAGATCAAGTCGTTGAACCCGTCGCAGCCCTCACAAATTGCCGGCATCCACCAGAAGGCCAACAAAGAGCACGTTGAGCCCGCCATGCAAGCCGCGCTCGCGGCCTTCGAATCCTGGAGCCGCACCACGGTCGAAGAGCGCGCCAGCCTGGTCTTCCGCGTCGGCGACCTGATGCGCCAGCGCAAAATGGAATTCATGGCGTGGCTGGTTTTTGAAGTGAGCAAAAACTGGGCTGAGGCCGACGCCGACATTTCCGAGACCATCGACTTCTGCGAGTTCTACGCCCGCGAGGCGCTGCGCTTCGCCAAGGCACAAACGCCCATCCAGCTACCCGGCGAACACGACACGCTGCACTACATTCCTCTCGGCGTCGGCGCGGTGATTCCGCCCTGGAATTTTCCCTGCGCCATCATGGCCGGCATGACGCTGGCGTCCATCGTCAGCGGCAACACGGTAATCCTGAAGCCGTCGAGCGACTCACCCACCACCGCCGCGAAGTTTTTCGAGTTGCTCGAAGAAGCCGGCATGCCCGAGGGCGTAGTGAACTTCTGCCCCGGCGCTGGAGCCAGTTTCGGCGATGCCGTCGTAGCGCATCCGAAGACGCGCTACATCGCCTTCACCGGTTCGCGAGAAGTCGGCCTCCACATCAACAAAGTCGCCGCCACGCAAGCTCCCGGCCAGATCTGGATCAAGCGCACGATTCTAGAAATGGGGGGCAAAGACGCGATCATCGTCGATGCCGACGCCGACATCGATTCCGCCGTCGAAGGCGTCGCACAGGCAGCTTTTGGGTTTCAAGGCCAAAAATGTTCGGCCTGCTCGCGCGCCATCGTCGACGAACGCGTTTACGACAAGTTCCTCGAACAACTCAAAGCCCGCGTCGAAAAAATTCAAGTCGGCGACGTCACCGAGAACGCCGCAATGGGCGCAGTCATCAACGAAGGCTCGATGAAGACGATTCTCGAATTCATCGAGCAAGGCAAGAAAGACGGACGCCTCATCACCGGCGGCGAACGCGCACCCGGCGAAGGTTACTTCATCAAGCCCACTGTCATCGCTGACATCCCCGCGAAATCGAAGTTAGAGCAGGAAGAAATCTTCGGTCCCGTGCTGGCGGTAATCAAAGCCCGCGGCTTCGATCACGCGCTCGAAATCGCCAACGACACCGAATTCGGCCTGACCGGCGCCGTCTACACCAAGTCGCGCGACAAGATCGACCGCGCCATTCAGGAGTTCCACGTCGGCAATCTCTACATCAACCGCAAATGCACGGGAGCGATGGTCGGCGCACACCCCTTCGGCGGTTTCAACATGTCAGGCACCGACTCCAAATCCGGCGGCCCAGATTACCTGTACCTGTTCACGCAAGCCAAAGCCGTAGGTGAGAAAATCACTTAGCTGGTCCCGGCTGCGAGACCGGCGGCGGGTTTCGTTCCGCGAACTGCAGCTGATGCCAGTAGGGATAAATTGGCGTCACTTCGCTGGCGCGGTCGAGCTTGGCGATCTGCTCCGCCGACAAATTCCATCCCGCAGACTGCAGGTTCTGCCGCAACTGCTCTTCGTTGCGCGCGCCAAAAATCACGGTCGAAACCGTAGGCCGCTGCAGCAGCCAGTTGAGTGCCACCTGCGGCACGCTCTTGCCGGTCTCTTTCGCAACTTCGTCGAGCGCATCGACCACTTTGTACAGATGTTCGTTGTCAACCTGCGGGCCCATGTCACCGGTCTTGTGCAGCCGGCTCACGGCCGGCAGCGGTTGCCCACGCCGAACCTTCCCCGTGAGCCGTCCCCATCCCAGAGGACTCCAGATCAACGCGCCCACTCCCTGATCGAGACCAAGCGGCATCAGCTCCCATTCGTACTCGCGGTTGATCAGCGAATAGTAGACCTGGTGGCCGACGTGGCGCACCCATCCGTAGCGATCCGACACGTCGAGCGATTTCATCAAATGCCAGCCGGAAAAATTCGAGCACGCGATGTAACGCACCTTACCGCTCTTCACCAGATTGTCGAGTGTGCTTAAGACTTCTTCCTGCGGCGTCAGCGCGTCGAAACCATGCAGATGATAGATGTCGATGTAATCCGTTCCCAACCGCCGCAGGCTCGCCTCGCAGGCCTTGATCAGATGAAGCCGCGACGACCCGATGTCATTCGGCCCCGGTCCCATGCGGAAAGTCGCTTTGGTCGAGATCAGAACCTTGTCGCGCCGCCCGGCAACTGCCTTCCCGAGAATTGTCTCGGAAAGTCCGTCTGAATAAATATCCGCGGTGTCGAATAGATTCACACCCGCCTCAAGGCAGATGTCGACCAGGCGCGTCGCTTCCGCAACATCGCTCGCGCCCCAAGCCTTGAAAAATTCGTTTCCGCCGCCAAATGTGCCGGTGCCGTAACTCAACACCGGAACCTTCAATCCTGATCGTCCAAGCTGACGAAATTCCATATCAACCATAGATGCAGCAGGAAGAGTGAATGATGCGCAAAGGCGCTCAGAAGGCCGTGCGCGCCTGACTCCAGTCGAGATACGGATACAAGCGACCGAGGGAACTGCTCGAAACCTTACTGCTCGAGATCGGCCAGCCCAAGAGGGACAGTAGAACACGCTCCACGGTCCATCTGAGATGCTCTCTTGCGTACAGGAGGGCCAGAGTTTGAGCCGGGTCGAGGTATTCTCCGTGTGCTACTTTGTTCCGAAGTTGTGTCAGCGTGACTCCGCCTGTGTCGTCTATGATCGGCCACAGATCAGAGGCATCAACTGCGTATTTGGTCTGGAACAAGCGCCACCGCTCGTGGAGACTTTGGTGGCCCTTCTTGCGGAACAAGTTGAAGGTGCGGTCGGCAAACAGCAAAGCACTTTCCAGCGCCGAGAAGAGGCTGAAATACGACATTTCTGTAGTCTTTTCGGCATCATTGATCAAGGGGTAAAGAGCGCTCCTGAATTGATCCTTCTCCTTAAACTTGGAAAAATTACGGTAGGCGACACGGATAAATCTAGGAAATTCTGCCATGCTAACGAGCGCGTCATCGCGAGATATCTTTTTCTCTTTGGGTGTCACAATGTCACGACGATAGTGTTCGACGATATCTCCTCGGCGATTACTGTAGCTCCAGTCCATGCAAACGCAGCGATGGCGCGCTGCAAAAGACGTCAACAGCAGGAGGTTGTCGAGATCCTCCCTGCACGCGTCTATGCCGGAGAATTTGCGCGTAGGTGTGAATTCCGCCACGAGTTCCGCAGACGAAATGGTCTCGCCTTCATGACTGTCCCTATAGCGAAAGTGCTCCGTAAAAGCCAGCCGGATACCGCTTCGCAGCGTAAATCGAGGTCGGCAAATTCGGCGCACTTTTACGCTGCCAGTATAGGAACGCATCACGGTCATGGCGGTGTTGATAAGCGCGTTTGGAGTAAGGGAGAACGTTCCGCCGGGAGGAGACCCCTTGGTCAAGCCGAACTTGAGAATACGAAAGTCAGCGGGTTCGGCAGTGAAGTCAGTAACGAAGTGAATGCCATCGTGATGCCCCTCACTGGTATTGCTGCACCAGATCTTACTCGCCGAAAACGTGATCCGCCGCCCTCCGTATCGCATTGTCGCCTTAAAAGACAGCGAGGTGGAGTGCGAGGAGAACCGGGCAAAGTTAACGCCGATTACCTGTTTACGCGTTGGCTGGAAGTGCAGCTTAATTGGATCGGCTAACCGTTCTGGCAAGAACACTCCGCAGAGTACCCCCTTAACGCTAGTCCCTGTCTCGTTGCCAAGGGTCGCGCGGACGAGGTACCTCGCTTTGGCAAGCGTCTCCGATAGTACGATTTGTCGCTTAGACATCAGAAACCTCAAAAGACAAAGGCCGCCTGCCTAGGCGGCCTTAGGTCCCAAGTATGTCGACCACCAGTTCTTACTGTGCAACCCCCGCTGGCGGTTGCGGCATGGCCCCCGTAGTAGTCGCGGCGGCGGCCTCGTTCAAAATACGATGATGGATGGTGAACAGCGCCAACTCCAGCCGGTCCGACACGCCGATCTTGTCATAGACGTTGCGCAGATAATTCTTGATGACCTGTTCCGTCGTGCCGAGTTGCGAGGCGATTTCCTTGTTCTTGTAGCCCTGCACAATCAGCGCCACGATGCGCAGTTCTTTCGCGGTGAGCCGGTCGCGCACCCGCAGTCCGACCATATCGTTCTCGGTGAGTTCGCTGGGCACGGCGACGTCCTGCACCCAGGTTTCGCCGCGTGCGACTTTTCGCACGCAGTCCACCAAGGCCGCGCTGGTCACGTTGCGATAGACCACGCCATGTGCGCCGTTCGACATGTGCCGCTGCGCGCTCTCTCCGGTATCGGCCAGCACGATCACACGCGTCTTCGCCTTATTCGCCGCCAGCACGATCGCGGCAAAGTCGTTGTGGAATCCCGCCGCCACCACCAACACTGCGGCGCGGAACTTGTCCAGCGCCATGAACATCTGTTCAGGCGTCTGCGCCTGGGCCACAATGCGCATCTCATCTTCCACCGCGAGCACTTTCGCAATGCCCGCCCGGAAGATCGCCTGGTTATCCGCCAGAATCAGTTTGAGCATGTTGTCAACGCTCCCCAAAAATCCGCTTCGAAACGCTGGTTCCAATGGTTCGAAATGATACGGTTCAAAGTAATTAAGACTTCCTCACGAACTCGTATGAGTCGATCACGCAGGCCACACCGCGGCCTTCTCCGCCTTCGCCCGTCGGGTCGGCGCGTACCACGCGGCCTTTGCACTGGATGGTCACATTCTCCTGACCGCCCGTCATTTCCGGGGGCAGCGTGATTTCAAATTCCACCGGCGAACCAATCTCCATCGCGGAATCGGCGCGGATGTACACTCCTGCCGCACTCAGATTCCCCGTCACTCCATCGGCATCTCCGCCGCTTTCGCCCTTGTGTATCTTTATCGGCAATTCCAGCGGAAACCGTTTTCCGGTCCGTGCTTCTTCGCCCACGGTACCTCCTCTAGGCTGGCCTGCTGTCTGTTTCCCGTCTGCGAATGAGGCCAACGTCGTCAAATCAAGCTCCTGGCGGGGCGCAGACCCGCTTTTTATGCTCAGGGTGGGTTATATCACGAAAGGCACCCGCGTAAAAGCCTGATAACCCGTTAGTTACCGGTAGCATCTAGGTTCCCCCTGGCGGAGAAGCCCTTTCCGAGGGGCCGATGCACCGCTTGACCCACCTTTACGCCGGAGCCGGGATTCGCGTGGTAGTGTTTTCCTCAGCCATCTCGGTACAAAATGAGGAGCGTTTTTCATGACCAACTCATCTCACATCCAGATGACGAAAACCAGGAAGGCAATCCACAGTACCGTCAAGGCCCGAATCCTCTGCCTGATCGTGTTCATGGTCGTAGGTGCAGCCCTCGATGGACTTCCGGCGCAAGCCAGCCAGAAGCCCGCTGATGCGGCAGCCGCCCAAAAGAAGGCCAGTCCGGCACCGGAAGCCAAAGCGTCCGAACCGGCCAACGTTCTGGTCCAGCTCAACGGCGCTCTCGAGAGCCTTGCCGCCCGTGTGTCGCCGGCAGTAGTGCAGATTCTCGTCACCGGATACGGGCCGCTCCGCGATGAAGAGAAATCCCAGACTGCCTTTATCGTCCGCCAGAAAGCCGTCGGCTCGGGCGTGATTGTCGACTCTACCGGCTACATTATGACCAACGCCCACGTGGTGGAGGGAGCGCAACGCATTCGCGTAGCCCTGCCGCTGCCTATGGGCGACTCCGCCGGACAAGTGCCCATCGGCAAGCGCCGCATTCTTGAGGCGAAACTCATCGGCCAGCATAAAGAAACCGATCTCGCGCTCCTCAAAATCGATGAGACTGATCTGCCCACGCTTCCGCTAGTCAGCTCGCAGCGCCCGCACGTCGGGCAACTCGTGTTCGCCATTGGCAGTCCCGAAGGCTTGCAGAATTCGGTCACGATGGGCGTGGTGAGCGCACTCGCCCGCCAGCCCGATTCCACCAAGGCGCTCACCTACGTGCAGACCGACGCGCCTATCAATCCCGGAAACAGCGGGGGCCCTCTGGTCGATATGAACGGCGCGGTGCTCGGGATCAATACTTTCATTCTTTCGCAAGGCGGAGGCAGTGAAGGCCTGGGCTTCGCCATTCCCGCGCGCGTCGTCGATTTCGTCTACCACAGTCTGCGCAAGTACGGGCACGTGCATCGCGTTGAAATCGGCGCCGGCGTACAGGAAATTACTCCCACTCTGGCCGAAGGCCTGCATCTGCCGCAGCACTGGGGAGTGGTTGTCGACGACGTGAAGCCGGATGGCCCAGCCGCCGCCGCTGGCCTGAAGATTCAGGACATTATTCTCACTGCCGATGACCGCCGCATCGAAACGCTGCCGTCGCTTTCGGCCGCTTTGTACCTGCACCGTCTCGACCAGGTCGTGAAGCTTGAGATTCTGCGCGGCAGCGAAAAGAAAATTCTGTACGTCCCGGCGATCGAGCAGCACGATCACATGGACGAACTACTCGACGCCGTCAATCCTGAAAACAGCCTGATTCCGCGGCTGGGCGTTCTCGCCATCGATCTCACGGACGACCTGCGCTCCCGGCTCTCGCTGCGAAACCCCTCCGGGGTCGTCGTGGTCGGGCGAGCTGCTGACTTGATTCTCCCCGACACTGGTCTCGAGGCCGGCGACATTATCCACCAACTCAATTCGACGCCCGTCGATTCCGCCGATACACTCCGCAAGCTGGTGAACAATCTCAAGAAAGGCGACCCGGTCGTGCTGCAAGTCGAGCGCGACGGAGGGCTGCTGTATGTGAGTTTCGAGATGGAGTGAGGCCACTTTTTTCTCTTGCCTCGGAATCCATGATTAGCTAACATATACCTAGCTAACTAACATGAAGACGGTCGGCATTCACGAAGCTAAAACCAGCCTTTCCCGGCTTATCGAAAAAGCGTGCAGGGGCGAAGAGATCGTTATTGCCCGTGGCAAGGATCCCGTCGTTCGCCTGGTTCCGATCGCAGGCCGCAAGGGCGGTCGTAAACTTGGCATCTTGAAGGGGAAACTGGTGGTCGGACCCGAATTCTTCGAGCCGCTCCCGCCGGAAGAGCTTGCGGGTTGGGAGTGAGGTCATGCGCTACCTGCTCGACACGCACACCCTACTCTGGAGCTTCAATGATTCGCGTTCGTTGAGCGCGCAAGCGCGAAGACTCATCGAGGATGGCAGCAACGAAATTCTGGTGAGCGCCGCGTCCGGCTGGGAAATCGCCACGAAGGTTCGTTTGGGGAAGTTGCCCACCGGAGAGGAACTGGTTGGCGAACTCGAACACTTCCTGGGTCAACTCGCGTGCGACACTCTGCCGATTTCGCTCGACCATGCCGTCCGGGCCGGCGGGCTCACGGGAGAACATCGCGACCCCTTCGACAGAATGCTGATTGCTCAGGCACAGATGGAAAATCTCAAGATCATCAGCAACGATCGCATCTTCGATGAATACCACGTTCCGCGCGTCTGGTAGCCAAGCCTCAATCGAGCAGAATTCCGTTACATCGATCCCGCGCCAGCTCCCGATGCCTTGAGCTTCCTCGCGCTTTCGATGGCAACTCCCAGCCCCGACCCGATCGCTTCCACCACGAGCAGGTCGTCGGCCGTGAACGCATCCTGCCCGGAGCGATACAGCGCCAGCACGGCCGCGACTCCGCCGGGCCCTTCGAGCGGCACAGCCAGCGCCGAGCGCAGCGTGCTGTACTTCGTGGGATCGTTCAAATATCCCGGCTCGACTGAAGGATTGCCGTTCAAGATCGCCTTGTGATTTTGTGCGACCCAGCCCGAGAGCCCTTCTCCGTGCGGAATCCGCAACGAAGAAAACAGCCGGAAGTTTTCTCCGCTTACAAACTCTGCCGTCAGCGTTTCATTGTTTAGGCAGTACACTGCGAGGGCATCGTGCGGCACCAAAATTCTCAACCGCACGGCCAGCAGCGAACAAATGTCAGCGATGCCCAGGATCGCCCCGCTCTGGCGGCTGAGTTCTATGATTTCCTGAGCGCGCTTCCGGGCCGCCGAAATCCGAACGCCTGCGTCCGCGGCCTGTCCGGCAGCCGTACCCACCGGCTCAGCGGACTCTGCAAATCCCGCTGCCGGCGCCGATCCCCGTACAACTTTAATGTCGGTCGACAATTTCGGCGGAGCCTGCAGCGGCTCGGCGCTCGCCATCTTTTCGAGTTCGACGTAACGGCGCCGCAGAATCGCCACCACCTTAGGATCGAAACTCTTGCCAGAATCCGCCACCACCTTCGCCATGGCTTCATCGAGCGGCAGAGCCTTACGATATTGCCGGTCGGAGGCCAGCGCGTCGAGGCAATCGACTGCGGCCAGAATGCGCGCGCCGATCGGAATTTCCTCTCCGGCCAGCCCATTAGGATAACCGCTGCCATCCCACTTTTCGTGATGCGCGCGCACGATCGGCACCACCGGATACGGGAAGTCAACCTGCTCCAGAATCTCCGCTCCGACAATGGGATGGATTTTCATTTTCTCGAATTCTTCGGGCGTCAGTTTCCCCGGCTTCGAAATGATGTGCTCCGGCACGGCCAGCTTTCCAATGTCATGCAGCACTGAAGCCGCTCGTAGTGCCTCGGTTTCGTCCTCGCTCAATCCCAGTTCTTTCGCCAGTTCCATGGCGTAGACCCGCACGCGCTGCAGGTGTTCGCCGGTGGTTTCGTCTTTGGCCTCAATGGCCAGCGCCAGCGCCTCAATCGTCCGGAGATGTAGGCTCGAAACTTGCTCGACATGCTGCTTCTCAGATTCCAGTTTGCCGAGATAGAGGCGATAGGAGCGATACAGCAGATAAATCGGGGGCAGAACCAGCAGGGATGACTGCCATCCGATGTGTTTGTTCAAGAAGTTGACCAGGCCCGCCACCGCCGCTCCCACCATGTAATACGGCAACAACCAGAGGTGAAATTCCCCCCAAACGCTGGCGATGGGCTTGTCCTCAGTCAGCCCAATAATGGTGGACATGGCGGCCGTGTTGCATGCGAAATGGACGATAGCGGCCACGAGCAGAGCGAGCGGACCGGGCGCGTGCAGCACGTAGATCACGACCAGCTTGTACGCACCGTACGCGGCCGTGCTGGAAACCGTGACCTGCGACAGATTGAAGAGCAACTGCACCGGCTTGACCTGCCGCGTCGGCCTCCAATAGGACTGCATCAATGTGTTGGCGAGTCCGATCGCCAGAGTCTCTGGCAGACCCAGTTCCAGAATGCCCATCAGCGTGAACAGGAAGTTGACCGAGAGCGTGCTCTCCACGCCGGGCAGCACTACCTTCAGCGACGACGCGAGCGACGCGGCGATCAGATAACAAATGAACTTGACGGGATCACTCGGCTGCCAGTGGAAAAATGCGGGCACAAAGCAGGCACACGCCGACACAGCCATCGCGGCGATGAACGCACGTGCGCCAATGGATCGACCCCACGACATGATAAGTACTTAAATTTTCAATGATGTGCAGGCTCTTGTCCGCCCAAAAACAAGCCCCGCCGTTACCATCGTTTTCTTTGAAGAGATCACGGGAAATCAGCGGCTTAGGGCGCCCCGATGCGCCTGCCCAAAGGGAACCATGATCTCTGCGGGTGGGACAATTTGGCTCACCCATCGTCGGTGGGACAATTTGTCCCTGACCACTCTCGCCGCACTCGCTCTAAGCCTCTGATAAATAAGGCGTATCCGTTCTGGTTTTGGCCCCGCAACTGCACTTCTAAGGTCACTTGGGGTGAGGTTACTGCGCCAGTTGGCGCGACTTTAGTGGGGGAATTATGAAAAAGTTCGTGCTCTTCTTCTTGTTGATCGCCTCGGTGACTGCGGTGCGTGCCCAGAATCCTAAGCTGTCGCCCGAGCTGCAGGGCTATACCTCGACCCAGCCGGTTCAGGTGATCGTGCAATATGCGCCCGGAACGCAGCTGACTTGCAACGGGCTGCTTGGCCTTGTGGATTGCCTGGTCAACGACGTGGTGAACCTTGGGGGAAAGATTCTCGGCGATTTGCCGATCATCAATGGCATCGTCGCCCAACTCGATGGCAATGCCATTCAGAGCCTCTCGAATCATTCGAACGTCGTCTATATCAGCAGCGACCGGCCACTGACGCCGTCGCTCAGCAACGCTGCAGTTGCGGTGAATGCACCGTTTGCCTGGCAGTCGGGTTACACCGGCGCCGGCGTGGGCGTGGCGCTGATCGACAGCGGTGTCAGCAGTCATCCAGATCTCAACCTGGGCATCCTTCCATTCTCGCGCGTCGTGTACCAGAAGTCGTTTGTGCCGGGTAATTCGTCGGCCAACGATCAGTACGGTCACGGCACGCACGTCGCGGGCCTGATCGCCGGCGATGGCCTCGATTCCACCGGCCTTCTTTACACCAAGACGTTCAAGGGAATCGCCCCTGGCGCCAGCATCATCAACCTGCGCGTACTCGATCAGAACGGCGCCGGCAGCGACAGTCTCGTCATCGCCGCCATCAACCAGGCGATCTCTCTGAAATCGCAATACAACATTCGCGTGATCAACCTTTCGCTTGGCCGCGCGGTGTATGAGAGTTACACGCTGGACCCGCTGTGCCAGGCAGTCGAAAAGGCCTGGAAGGCTGGCATTGTCGTCGTGGTGGCGGCGGGCAACAATGGCCGCTACTTGCCCACCGACGGTTATGCCACCGTCACATCGCCGGGCAACGATCCTTATGTGATTACCGTGGGCGCCATGAAGCCCATGGGCACTCCGACGCGCGTTGACGACCTGATCGCCAGCTACAGTTCAAAAGGTCCGACCGTGGTCGACGCCGTCGTGAAGCCTGACATCGTTGCCCCCGGCAACCTGCTTACTTCGCTCGAAGCGCCGAATTCGACTCTTTACAACGAGCTTCCCGCCAATCAAGTGCCCTACAGCAACTACGTCAGCGGAGGCTCCAGCGCCTCTTCTTCGAAGTACTTCACGCTGAGTGGAACCAGCATGGCGACCGGCATTGTCAGCGGAGTTGTGGCCGACCTTCTGCAGAAAAGTCCCAGCCTCTCGCCTGATCAGGTGAAGGCCCGCCTGATGCTGACCGCATACAAGACATTCCCGCAATCCAGCAGCACGACAGATCCCACTACCGGGATCACCTACACCGATCAATATGACGTCTTCACCATCGGCGCCGGTTACGTGGATGTCGAGGCTGCCCTCAAGAGCACCGTCGTGGCGAGAGGAACGGCGATGTCTCCCATCGCTACCTACAACTCGAACACGAATCAGGTGACGATGACGGGCGATCCTTCCGCGGTTTGGAACACGTCATCCACTTGGTCAGAGCCCGCCGTGTGGGGGAATTCTCAGTTTGTTGCCACCGGTCAAGGCTCGAGCGTTTCAACCAGCACCGTGGCGGCCAGCAATGTGCTCTGGGGCAGCAACGTCCTATGGGGCAGCAGCGCAGTGTGGGGCTCGAATGTCCTGTGGGGCTCCAACGTGCTGTGGGGCAGCAACGTCCTATGGGGTAGCAATGTGTTGTGGGGCAGCAATGTCCTCTGGGGCAGCAACGCCTCCGCCGGCGAATAATAAACGGCGAACGGCGAACCCTAAACTTTTCCCGAGCAGTGACTTCAAGGGCCGCGATTCCGCTCGCGGCCCCTTTTTTTATTTCCCGTGCCATCTAGTGTAGTGCGTCATAAGTAATAACCATCGGTCCTACATGCAGCGCTGGTTCGCGCGCCATCCGCGGTTCTACATGCACTTCACCCCTAACGGACCGACGGTTTTAGAGTACGGATTCAATTTTGTCGAACTGCTGATTCCATGCAATTTTGGATAAGAATTTCACGATGAGCGGAATCCCCACTTCAGTTACCGTGACCTTTGTTTTTCCGCCCGATTCAGCGAACTCGGTTATCACTATAATTTCGTTCGGCCAGTGACCAGGAACCGGTGCCTGCGAGCCCGGAATTGCTCTGCCGGTCGCATCGGCAAACGACATAGTGGACACGATTCTGCTATTCGCAACGACCTCCTTATAGACGCCTGTGTTCCAAAACATTTCCCCCTTCGGAGACTTCATTGACCAGAGAAAGGTCCCGCCTACTCGTGGGTCGTTCCTGATGATCGGCGCGGTAAAATCCTTGGGGCCCCACCACTTCTTGATGAAGTCAGGATCGTTCCA